>JAEEGL015289988.1_pt1 | contig 55025 bp, 49 predicted proteins | sample 9134231 | NCBI WGS metagenome assembly JAEEGL01 (sample SAMN16246548, study PRJNA631951) | gut metagenome | biome: gut microbiome; feature: rumen; material: fiber-attached | host: Bos | place: Iran: Karaj | collected 2018-10
CCTTTTAATGTATATAATACTGATTCATATCCTGTATTAGAATCTACATTAACATTTATATAAGTTACTTCATTAGTAGCTTCTACATATTCTTCCATCTTTTTAATTTCATATAATTTCTTATCAGTACTTATAATAGTTAATTTAGCATCACCCTCATCATATGATTCATAATAACTATATAATACTTCAATATTCTTCTTAGTATCTTTATCTTTAACTAAATAATATTCATCATTTTCAAAGCCATATCTAGTAAATGCCATAATATTTCTATAATAATTAATTCTTACAGTAGCACCAAGAGTAGAATCAGAATCATTTGCTATACAATCATCTACTTGGAATAATTCAGAATCTGGATCAGGGAATTCTTTTAATCCATCTCCAAATAAAGTATATTCTTTATTATTTTTCTTAACAATTAGCATAATTCCAAGACTACAATCTCCTCTTGTATAGAATACTCCAATATCTTGAATTTCTTTATCAGTATATATTATTCTATAATCATCTTCTTCGTCTTCAGGTCCAAATTTTACATCATAAATATTACCTTCATAATCTAATAAATAATATCCACCAAACCATGATATATTATCATGTGCTTTTTTAAATCTTATTTTTTCTAAGCCTTTAACTGTATTTTCACTTTTTAAATAACCATTATTTAATACATTTAGTCCAGTATAATTTACTTTAACATCTTTTAAATCTAATAAGTTCTTACGATATTCATTATTTTTACAATTAGTTACTGGTTTATCTTCATAACCTTTCTTTTCATCATCTTTTTTAGATTCTTCTTTTTTAGAATCATCTTTTTCAGGTTCTTTATATACCTCTTTAGAAGGTTTTGCTCCTTTACCTACAAAATAACCTCCTGTAAATACTCCTCCTAATAATAAGATACATACAATTGCCAATATTATCTTTTTATTCTTTCCCATAATCTCACTTCCTAACCAAATAATATCATATCTATATTTATAATAATAAAAATATATAATATATATGTTAAATTTACGTAAAAAAAAGATTAATATTTCTATTAACCTTTTATTTGAGCCATTACCTCATCAGCAAAGTTCTCTTCACGTTTTTGAATACCTTCTCCAACCTTGAACATTACCATGCTTTTTAATTTTCCACCATTGTTAGTTACATATTTATCAACATTGATATCTCCATCTTTAATGAATGCTTGTAGAGATAAACAAACTTCTTCAAAGTATTTTCTTAGTCTTCCTTCAACCATCTTTTCAGCTATATCAGCAGGTTTACCTTCATTCATAGCTTGTTCTTTTAATACTTCTCTTTCTCTATTTACTTCTTCTTCTGGAACATCTTCTTTAAATACATATTTAGGTCCCATAGCAGCAGCTTGCATTGCTACATCTTTAGCAACTTCTTCATTAGCTCCTTCAATAACTGTTATAACAGTTATTTTACCACCCATATGTGAATAAGCTCCAAAATTCTCATTATCTTCTTTTTCAACTACTTCTAATCTTCTAAAATCTAATTTTTCTCCAATTTTAGCAGTCTTAGCAACCATTAAATCAGCAATAGTACCTTCTCCACAAGATAATTCTAAAGCTTCTTCTAATGTCTTAACATTACTATCTAAAATAGTATTACCAACAGTATCTAACAATTCTTTAAATTCATCATTCTTAGATACGAAATCTGTTTCTGCATTGATTTCTATCATTACAGCTCTATTACCTTTAACAAATATCTTAGCTAAACCTTCAGCAGCTATTCTAGATTCTTTCTTAGCTGATTTAGCTATACCTTTTTCACGTAACCAATCTACTGCTTTTTCAAGATCTCCATCACATTCAGTTAATGCTTTTTTACAATCCATCATACCAGCACCAGTTTGTTCACGTAAATCTTTAACCATACTTGCACTTATCATAATGTAACCTTCTTTCTTATTCTTATATTATTCACTTAATGATGAAATTAATTCATCTTTTTTCATTGTAGAAAAGCCTTTAATACCAGCTGATTTAGCCATTGTTCTTAATTCAGCAACAGTCTTAGAACTTAAATCAGTATCTTCTTTAACTTCTTCAACATCTTCACTTTCTACTTCAGTAACAACTTCTTCTACTAAATCTCCATTTTCATCTTCTACAATTTCAACTTTTTCTTTCTTAACAGGCATTTCTTCTACAGCAGCAGCCATTTCATTCTTAGCTTCTTCTTCACTCTTAGGAGTCTTAGCTTTCTTATCTTCTTCAGTAACGTAATCTATAATCTCTCCACCATTAGCTTCAGCTATAGCATTACCTAATACGCCTAAAACTACTTTAACAGCTCTAACTGCATCATCATTACCAGGAATAACATAATCTACATCATCTGGGTCACAGTTTGTATCAACTATACCAAATATAGGAATATTTAATTTTCTAGCTTCTCTTATTGCATTAATTTCCTTCTTAGGATCAACAATAATCATAGCTTGTGGTAATTTAGTCATTTCTCTAATACCACATAGAAGTTTATTTAACTTTTCATATTCTTTCTTAAGTCCAATAACTTCTTTCTTAGGAAGAACATCAAATGTTCCATCTTCTTCCATCTTTTCAATTTCTTCTAGTCTTTTAACTCTACTTCTAATAGTACGGAAGTTAGTTAAAGTACCACCTAACCATCTTTCTGTTACATAATAAGAATTAGTTCTTTCAGCATTCTCTTTTGATGCTTCTTGAGCTTGTTTCTTAGTACCAACAAATAAGAAAGTTCCTCCATTTGCAGCAATCTTATTAATTTCTGCATATGCTTCTTCGATTTTTTCTACAGTTTTTTGTAGATCAATAATATAAATGTCATCTCTAGTTGTAAAAATATACTCTTTCATTTTAGGATTCCATCTTTTAGTTTGATGTCCAAAATGAACTCCAGCTTCTAATAAATAACTTAAAGAAACTACGGCCATAAAAATTCCCTCCTTCGTTTTTACTTCTGTTTGTTTCTAAACCTACTCACCTCTTCGGCACTCGAATAAGAAATCCACAAACATGTTTATTTGCTTTTTAAAGCCGCAAATATTGTATCAAAAAAATAAACCTTTTACAAGGTCTTTTTATTATTAATAGATATTATAACTAAACAAATAAAAACGTTACAATTCGTAACGCTTTCCATTTATAGAGTTTTACTCTATATAACCATAATTTTATTTCTCTTATTACAAATAGTAATAGAAATAAAAAAATGACACTTAAGTCTAAGACTTAAAACAATGTCTACACTGTGAAGTTTCCTTCACTAGCAATAATATATCATATTTATATATCACTTTCTATAATTTTAATCATTTTTTCTAAACAATCCATTATATTCTCATACTCTATTCCCTTTGCATAAGAAAAAATATTTTGATATTTATTCCATCTTTCTTTAAGAATTATACTATTTTTAATAATATTTAATGCATAAATTGGATTAGCATTATATTCTCTTTTAGCAAACGTTTTAATTACTGCTTTTTTAAAATGATCAATATTAATATTATTCCAATCTTTTGTATATATTAAATAAATATCATAAAAATCTCTTGTTCTTCCATTTAACTCTAATCTACTTAATATTGTTTCTATTTTCTCAGCTAAAACAGTTTCTATATTATATGCATATAAATCTATAGAAGAATTCCCTAACAATGGTAAATAATTATATCTAATTTCTCTAGGTGTAATTGGATCCCCAGTAGCTATATCAATATGAAATAATTGCTTAATATTTTCATATTTAACTTGAATAGTTACTCTATATCCACCATATTCATCTTTATCTTTTATAGCTACTATTCCACAATAAGATAATTCAGCATCATCATCTATTTCAATAGATATTATTTCTTTTATCATTCTAACTATAGTTTCTTCATCAAAATTAGCATTCTTAAATGCAGTATCTATATCCATAGTTGCTCTATTCTCTACTCCAAATAAAGTACTTAAATAAAAACCACCTTTTAAAATAAAATTATTTCTATATATACTTTTAGCTAATCTTTCTAAAAATCTATCATACATATAAAGTCTAAGTAATAAATTAAAATCTACATCCTTTTCTTTAGCTATATTTTTTAATTTATCTTTTAATTGCATACTATTCAAAGAATACCTCCACAAAATTCAGTACTTCATTTTTAATACCCATTTTATCCGCATATTTAGATAGTTTTATTAAATCTTTATCTTTTCTATTAATATATTCTCTAATACTATATTTAACAAATTCAGAATCCATTCTATTTTTAGATCTAATAATATCACATATACATCTTTCTATATCATAAACTCTTACTTTATTACCCATAGGAGTTCTAATTTCCGTAAGCCCAAGTTCATAGATATCATCAGGTACATAAAAAACATTATGATTTTTTATCTTATAATTGAAATAATTATTTGGTACAGTTATATCATACTTATCATCAGGTACTTTAATAGAAAGTCCATGAAAATAAAGTGCAGTCATATGTGAATAAATTATATTAGATAATTCTAAATTAAAAATAAAAAACTTATCTTCTATTTTGTTAGAATCAATATAAATACCATTACCTACTTTTTCTATCATACCTTTTTTCCACATAATATTAAGATACATTCTATGTATACCAAAGTTAGATAGTTCCTTTGAAGTAACATATCCATTATTCATCTTCATAATAGATTCAATTATTTCAATATTACTTTTTTCTTTAAATTCATCTATAGTCATTCTTTCCATAAAATCACCTCTTTTGACAAAACTAATGAAATTATAGCATTTATCATTAGATTTGTCAAAAAGAATAATACATAGAATAAACTTAAAAGTGATAGTTGCAAATTTTGCAACAATTCAAAAAAAAGATCTATAAAGATCTTTTTTAATGACTTTGTAATCTTAGTACAGCTTCATAATTATCATCATTATTAACTTCAATATCATCATTAACATCTGCTATTAAATCAGCATTAATAATATCACTATATGGTCTAGTAGCTACTACATCTATAAATAGTATCTCACTACATATAACTTCACCATTAATACCACTAAATGATTCTAATAGATAATCATCTACATCATCATATACAGGTAATAATCTTCTAACTACTAAAGTACTATATTTAACTGCTTTAGTTCCTTCCATCCTATATCCAGGAGGAGCAACATATACTCTAGATTTATCATCTAATACTACACTTTGAGGATTAACTACTTCTCTAACAGTTAATTTATATTCTACTCTAGCAATATCTTCTCCATTAGGAGTATAGTACTCATCTAATATTTGACAATACTTAATCTTTTTTTCTTCTATATTACTTACTAATTCAGCACCACTACAATAAAAACTATCTTTATTTTCACTAATAACTGCATCTGTAGGTAATACCATATAAGCACTATCATACTGAGAAATACCACTTCTAACTAGATCTCTTACTCTAGCTCTTCTAGCTTCTTGAGCTCCACTTAAACCAGCACCAGCTATTAATCCACCAATAACTAAAGCAATACCAATGTATTTACCTGCTTTTCTTATATTATTCTTTCTTCTGTAATAATAATCATAATCATCATTACCATAATCTAACATACAAAACCCTCCATAAATACTTACATATTTATAAAAACCGATAATTAAATTCTATTACTATTTATATATATAGTCAAATTTTACTTATACATTAATATCTCAATAATAAAACCTTTCTTAGTATATTTCTTTATACCATTATATTTATATTTACCATATCTTCTAATACTAAATATATCATTAATATTTAATTCTCTAGTATTCTTTACTACTTCATAATTAAGTAATACATCTTCATTATTAAAATATTCTAATACTTTATTTCTACTACATTTAGTAATACTACTAACTATATTATCTATTCTTAAACTACTAACATTATATTCTAAAATATCATATTCTTGTTTAAATCTATTTAATATACTTAAATCTTCTTCAATTAAATTAATCTTCTGATGTTTAACTTCTACTAAATTATATTTAAAATACTCTTCCATACTAGGTAATAAAAATAAATAATAATCATTATCTATCTTTATAATATCTCCAAACATATCATCATTAGTACCTAAACTATATATAGTACCCATTATATCTTGATGTCTAAGATTTACTTTACAATCTATTTTAAATAACTTAATTAAAGGTATATCTTTCTTATATAATATTACTTTATTACAATCTTCATATAAATTATATATCTTATATTCATTCTTTCTTAATTTACCTTTAACTTCCTTTAATAATACTTGATTAATAAAATTACTATATCCTCTATTATTAATACTATCTATTATTCTTTCTACATTATAGTTCTTCATAAATATCACAACATTATTATACATTATAATCATTTTATGATATAATTTATTTAGCAAATAAAATGCAAAAAAAGGGAGCATTCAATTCTAAGACATTGAATGTCTACCCCCTGTTTAGGTTTCGACATTTAATTTCTTACGAAATTAAGTGTCATTTTTTTATTTCAACTATTATCCGTAATAGGAGGAATAAAATTATGGTAATGTAGAAAAAGATCCTACAAACGTATTCACGTTTTCTCAACCATATCACCTCCTCTCATCATGAAAAGAGGTAGACACTCAATAATAAATGCTCCGAATATAAATCTATCATAATTAAAGTATCATAACAATACAATAGACAACAATTTGTCATCACAAAAAAAGTAGTTAATAACTACTTTTTTATATTAAGAAATTGTTGATACAAAGAATAATTTAGTATCTTCTATTCCAACATTAATAACTTTATTATCAGATATATCTGTTTTAATTATATTAACCCAAGTATAATCTTTATCATTTAAAGTTCTATCACCAACATATTGAGGATAATATAAATAACCATCTTCTACATATGCATATAGTTTTCTATCTCTATCATCATTTTTTGGCATTATCATACCAACATCTTCAATAAAGTAATCTATTTCTTTTAATACTTTACCATTACTACCAATTAAATATTCATAACTAGTACTTAAATAACTATTCCAACCCATTACTAAATATTCATTATTATCTCTAGCTTTAAAAACATAATAGTATACTTTAGCAGGATCCTTTACAGTTCCAGGCATAAACTTTTGTACAATAAGATTTCCATCAAAATAAATTTTATCAAGATCATGTTCACTATCTACCATTTCTAATTTAATCTTATGTTCACTACCATTTAAACTAACAGCAACTTCTCCATCAATTTTCTTTTCTTCAGATATACTATCTTCAAATTTTGGTACTTTACCATCTTTTAATGCTTCTGTACATTCTAAAGTTTGTTTAGGTCCTTTACCTAAAAAGAAACCACATCCCAAACCAACTAATAGTAATACAATTCCAACTACTATATAAATTACTTTATCTTTCATATTATCACCTACTATTATTATAACTCATAACATGTAAATAATAATAAAATAATATTAAAACCATACATTTATAATGTAAAATTTGATATAATATATAATAGGTGATAATAATGAAAGTATTTATATGTATATTAGTAAATAAAATAGTTACTTTAGTATGTAGAATATTTGGTAAAAAAGGATCAGTATTACCTGCTTCTATAGTATGGGATGTATTTAAAGGAGATAAAATACTTAATAAAATAAAATTCCCTAAATATGTAATAGCTATTACTGGTTCATCAGGAAAAGGATCTACTACTGATTTAGTATATAAAATATTAACTAAAAATGGTTATGATGTATGTTATAACTCAAATGGTTCTAATGGAGTATTAGCAGCTATGACATTAATCTTAAATAATTGTACTCTAACAGGAAGATTTAAACATGATGTCTTATTATTAGAATGTGATGAAAGACATTTAAAATTAATATTTGATCAAAATAAAATGACTCATTTAATAATAACTAATATTACTAGAGATCAACCTTCTCGTAATGGAAATCCAGATCAAGTATTTGAAGAAATAGTATCTGCTATAGGAAAACAAACTAAATTATTCTTAAATGCTGATGATCCAAAAGTAAATGTCTTAAAATATAGATTAAAATTACCAACAGTAGCATATGGTATAGATAGAACTAATGATTCATATGATAAACCTAATATTAATTGTGTAGACTTTGCTTATTGCCCTTTCTGTAATAAGAAATTAACATATGAATATTATCATTATGGACATATAGGAAATTATAAATGTCCTACTACAGATTATTTTAGAGGAGTATTAGATTATGAAGTAACTAATGTAGATTATACTAATCATACAATTACTATTCATAATAATCCTGTTCATTTAGATAAAGATGCTTTATATGCAGCATATTATACTCTAGCAGCCTACTCTTTATGTTCAGATATAATTGGTGATGAATCTAAAGTATTAAATACTATTAATACATTAGAAACAGATTCTAAAAGAGGAAAAACCTTAATGGTAAATGATCGACCAGTTACTATGTTAGAATCTAAAAATGAAAATAATTTAAGTTACTATCAATCATTAAAATATATAACTAACCAACCTGGTAAAAAAACAGTAGTACTTGGTTTTGAAAATGTATCAAGAAGATATAAATATAATGACTTATCATGGTTATGGGATGTAGATTTTGAATTATTAAATAATCCAGATATTAATAGAATCTTTATAATAGGAAGATTTAAATATGATATCTTAACAAGATTAGAATTTGCTAATATTCCATCTAATAAAATAGTCTTAGTAGATGATATAAAAGAAATTAAAAACTTATTATTAACATCATCTGTTGGAAATATATATACAATGGTATGTTTTGATATGACAGCAGAACTAACTAAGAGATTAAAAGGATAGTGATAAAATGAAAACATTAAAAATATTACATCTATATTATGATTTATTAAATCTATATGGCGAAAATGGTAATTTAAAATTCTTATTAAGTAAATTAAAAGAACAACAAATACCATATGAAGTAGAATATAAATCACTAGGAGAACCAATTTATTTTAGAGACTATGACATAGTATATATAGGAACAGGTTCAGAACAAAGTATTAAATTAGCTTTAGATGATATCTTAAAATATAGACAAGATATTTATGAAGCAATGAAAAAATCATATTATATAATTACTGGAGATGCTTTAGCATTATTTAGTAAAGAAGTCCATTTCTTAAATGGAGATATTAAAAAAGGATTATATCTACATGATTCAACAGCATTTGAAAATGAAGAAAATATAGTTGGAGAACAAAAATATTCATGTAGTCTTATTAATAGATCAGTAATAGGATTCCAAAATAGAAAATTTAAAATAGAATGTTTTAAAGAACATCATCCATTTATAGTAGAAGTTGGTAATAGTTTTAATAATAATCCAGAAGAACAAAGAGAAGGAATAATTCATGATCATTCCTTTGCTACATTCTTAACAGGACCTTTCTTAGTAAGAAATCCTTATCTAACAGATTATATTATTAAACAAATATGTAAGATGTTCCAAATAGAATATAAACAACCAGATACAAATAAAACATCTTATATAGCATATTCCCAATATTTAAAGAATTTTCATTCAAAATAAAACTCAGATTAATCTGAGTTTTTTATTTTATCTCTAAATACTATTATTAATATTAAATATATTATAGATAATACTAATTCTATTAAAAATAATTTTAATATAAAGTTACCTTTCTTATTATTAGTATTCATATTATTAGAAACATCTTTAACAGATACTTCTTCACCATTAGAATATTTATCTATACTAGTATATAAACCATTAAATTCTTCCCCTGTTATATCTCCACCAGTATATACTTTATAAGAATCATATTCTAAATCTTCACTACTATATAATAAATTACTTATATCTCTATTAGTTTTATAAGCAGTAATTATTTTATCATCTTGATCTTTTAACACTATTAAAGTATCTTTAGATATCTTACTATTAAAAGTCATATATATAAATTTATTTTTAGAACTACTTTCTATTTGATCAGTCATATTACCAGTAGCAAGTACAGTACCACCATTAATATATGTACCTTTACCAGAATCTAATCCTGTATCAGGTGATGTAGGATGAGCAATAGCTATTATAGTACCCCCATTAATTATTAATTTACCATTACTATCAATAGCATCTCCTTCATCAGCTTCATCAGATACAATAGCTAATAAACTATTAACATCTATAGTTAAATCATTTCTAACATTATCTCCTAAAGCAGTAGTAGTATTTAAACAATCATCTTGTGAATATATTTCATAATCTCCAGTACCACCACTAAAAGTTAAATTACCTTTAGTTTCAATACCTTCTTTATTCTTACTAGTTACACTTAAATAACCTTCTCCTTCAAAATATAAATCTATATCACTACTAATAGCACCACTAGCTTTATAAAAATATACTGGATCACCATCTTGTAAATCTTCACTATCAGCTTCTACAGTAGCAAATAATATCTTATCTATTTCATCACTACTATATATACCATAATAATTACTATATTTATTATAATTACTTAAAGCATCCCCACTATATTTATTACTATAACTATCTAATTCATCACTATCTAGTAAACTTACCTTTTTAAGTTTACCACCTTCTAAATAATTCTTAGTACCTTTAACTGTTTTAATAGTAACAATACAATCAGTATAATTCTTATCTTTATTATATACATATATAACAGGTGCTTTCTTACTATCAGTATCTAAATTAACATTATTTAATATAATATTAATATTTCCTTTTCTATTATTAGTATTAACACCTATCATATAACCTTTATTACTACCACTAAATTCTATATCTCCAGTAGTATTAATATTAATAACTTTAATATCTAAAGTTTTAATCTTAGTATCATTAGAATCACCTTCTATAAAATCATCTAAATCAGGTGTTTTAACAGTAGATACCCCATCAAATAAGAAATCAGTAATATAAATATCATCTAATTTATTACTATTATAATCTTTTAAAAATTCATCTAAAGTTTTATATTCTTTAATACTACTTAAATCGTCTAAATTAACTTTAATAGTATTACTCTCTGCTTTAACACTTAGTGTTAAAGCAAATAACATAACAAATATAAAAACAAAATATCTAAATATTCTTTTCATACTATGCTCCATTATTTTTTTGATTCATATCTTTATCAGGCATTTCTGGTCTTTCACCATTTTGCATATCAGGCATATTGCCTCTATCTCTATTTTCAATTTGATTATTACTATTACTATCTTTATTAGCTACTGTATATATATAAATAGAACCAGTAGATATAAGTGAACCTAATAATAATCCTCCTATAAATATAATTATTTTCTCTTTCATACTATCTCTCCTTCCAATCATACTCATCTTAATTATATCTTTTTTCTCCTCCTCATGTAAGTAATATTATTATTTCTATATGAAAATTAAATGTCCATAAAGTGAAATAATTGTGAAATAAAAAAAAGAATAATAAAATATTATCCTTTATCTTGAATATCGAACTAGTGTTTGATATAATTATATAGAACACTTAATAGTTGGGTGCTACCTCTAATCATCAAATGATCGGAGGTGATGTTCATGAGTAAAAAAGATTTTTTAATCTTTTTTCTTATTATAATCATCCTTTTACTGATTATATTACTATTTGTAGTATTAAAGTAAAAAAAGCACCTAACTAAAAACTAGTTAGGTAAAATCTCTTTTGAGGTAACACCCAACACTAGGATATTAAGTGTTCCTTTTTTAATACAATTAAATTATAACATATAAATAAATATCTTACAATATTATCCTTTATCTCTTAATTCTTTATCTCTCTTACTATATTTACAACCACAATAATCTTGTCTATATAAATTATACTCTTTAGATAATTCTATACTATGTTTATAACCATTATTCTTTTTAAAATCAGAATATAAATAATTAACATTATATTTCTTTTCTAAAGATTCTCCTATTTCATTTAACTTATTACTATCTTTATATGGACTAACTGTTAAAGTAGTACCAAAATAATCATAACCTAATTCCTTACATTTATTAGCAGTATAATCCATTCTTAAATAATAACATTTAATACATCTAGCACCTCTTTCAGGTTCATTTTCTAACCCTTTAGACATACTAATAAATTTATCATTATCATAATCACAATCAATAATATCTAATTTATTAACATTAGGATACTCTCTAATAAATCTTTTCTCTTCTTCTTTTCTTCTCTCATATTCTTCATATGGTTCTATATTAGGATTATAATACAAAATAGTAATATCAAAATACTTAGTTAAAGTATCTATAACATGACTACTACAAGGAGCACAACAACTATGAAGTAATATACTCTTAACTTCACCATTATTCTGTTGTATTATTTCCTCCATCTTCTTTTGGTAATTCATTTTCACCATCCCCTGCAACTACATTAGCACTATTTAATACTTCATCAATAATTCTTTGTCTCTCATTTAATTCTTCTTCAGTATATACTCTAAAATAAATATTATCTTCTGTAATAGTATCTAAATATAAATAACCAGATCTTTCATCTAAACCTAAAGAAGCAAAATATTTCATATATTCATTTAATTTCCTAATATTAACTAAATCAATAATAATAGTATTACCATCATTCATAAATAGAGTAAATCTACCATCATCAAATATTTCTCCATCTTGAGACTTATAAGGAGTATATTCTATTAAATTAATCATTCTAATAATATCATAATCTATCTTATCAAAAGCTTCTAATAACTTATTCATAATAGTATCAGGAGTAAAATTAATTAAAATAGGATATCCAAAATAATTATTATCATCTAATAAAGTACCACTACTAGTAATATATTTACTATTATATTTATAATAAAATAATACCTTTTCTTCTTTAACACTAATAGTTAATTTACCTAAAATATTTCTCTTTATTTTAACTTCTTTAATTAAAGGAATAGAACTAATATTATCTATTAATTCTTTTTTATGTAATCTATATATCTTAGGATAATTCTTAATACCAGCAGCATTAATAATTTCTACATCACTAACACTACTATTACCCTCTATATATATATTCTTAATTCTTAAATTTAAAATAAAATAAGTACATAGAGAAAGAATTGTTATGAATAATAACAATCTAATTACAAATTTAACACTAGATCTTAACTTCTTCTTCCCCTTTTTTTCCATACTTACTCCCAATCAACAAATTCTTGTTCTATTATTAAATCTACTTTAGTTTTTTCTAAAACAGTATCATGTACAAACATAATTAAATCATGAACATCTTTACCACTAGCATTATCTACATTAATAATAAAGTTAGCATGTTTTTCAGATACTTCAGCTCCCCCTATTTTTTTACCTTTTAATTCACATGATTCAATTAATCTACCAGCAAAATCCCCTTCAGGATTTCTAAATACAGAACCAGCTGAAGGAAAATCTAATGGTTGAGAAGAAACTCTTCTTCTTTGTCTATCTTCCATTATATCTAAACTATTAGCTTTATCCCCACTCTTTAAATAGAATTTAGCACCTAATATAATATATTTCTTATCTTCTTTAAAAGAAGAAGTTCTATAACTATAACTAAATTCTTCATGTTCTAAAGTAACTATTTCTAAACTCTCTTTATCTAAACAAGTGACACTAGTAACATAATCTAAAATACATGCATTATAAGCACCAGCATTACCATAAACAGCACCACCAATAGTACCAGGTATACCAGCAGCAAACTCTAAACCAGTCATACTATTATCTACAGCAATCTTAACTAAATTAGGTAACATAGCACCAGCTTCAGCATATGCCATATTCTTATCAGGATATACTTCAATACCATCTAATTTAGATAACTTAATCATCGCTCCATTATATTCTCTATCATTTAATACTATATTAGATCCATTACCTAATACCATATATTTAACTTTATAATCTTTTAATAATTTAATAACATTATTTAAATCTTGAATACTATTAGGTGATATTAAATATTTAACTTTACCATTAATTCTATAAGTATTATAACTTTTTAAAGAAGCATGTTCTTCTACTTCTGCATATTTTCTTAATTCATTTATCATTTTATCAAGTCCTTTATTTTATTATATATAATCTCACTACTATTATTCATACTCATACCTTTAAGTACTTTCTTCATATTATTATATTTATCTTCATCAGAAAACATATCATTTATTTTATTCATTAAAATATCTGCTGTCAAACTATTTTCTTCTATTATGTCTCCTCCACCATTCTCTTTAATAACTAAAGCATTATAATATTGATGATTATTAGCAACAAATGGTGATGGAATAAATATAGCAGGTAAATTTAATGATAATATCTCACTCATAGTAGAAGCCCCTGCTCTAGTAACTATTAAATCTGTATTTTTTAAAAGTGCTGGTAAATTATCTACATAAGGAACAACTTTAACATTACTGGGATATTCTTTATCTTTAATAAAATCATCATATAAATCTTTACCAGTAATATATAATACTTCATAAGATTCATCTTTTACTTTATTTAAAAATTCATCCATTTTCTTATTAACAGTAGCACTACCTAAACTACCAGCAACAACTACTACTAATTTTTTATCTTTACTAAAACCTAATTCTTTCTTATCCATAGGTTCTACCTTTAAAGCATTCTCTCCACAAGGATTACCACTATAGAATACTTCACCCTTACATTTATTAAAATAAGGAATACTCTCTTTAAAAGATACACCTATTAAATCAGCTTTCTTTTGTAACATAATATTACTTTTACCAGGATGATTATTCTGTTCATGAATAAATGTTTTTATACCTAATTTGTTAGCAGCCCATATAACTGGATATGTAACATAACCACCTATACCTAAAACAATATCAGGTTTAAACTCTTTCATTATCTCTAAACATCTTTTCTTAGCTTTATTAATTAAAAATATATTCTTAATATCTAATAAAATATCTCTTTTATTAAAACCATATATCTCAATAGCTTCATATTTAATACCCCTTTTAGGAATAATATCTTTTTCCATTCTATTATGAGTACCAATATATAAAACTTCTAAATCTTTCTCTTCTTCCATAAATTTATTTATTATTGCTAATGCAGGATATATATGTCCTCCTGTACCACCAGCAGAGACAATTAATTTCATATAATCACCCAATCTAATTATACTATATTATTAACTAAAATACTTATCTATACTTCTTATAATCGTAAAGAAAATGTCTTTTTAATATACCCTATATATGATATAATAAATAATAGTAAAGAATAATATATAGGGTGATAATTATGCGTGTATTACTATTAGATAAAGAAAAAATAACTAGAATAACACTACCTAAAGAAATAGATGGTGTTTTTGTAATGCCATATAAAACAAATAATACTAATATTACAAAAGAATTAACTATCGAAGCAAATAAAGATAATTGGTTAATTAAGGGTAATAACACTTTAAATATTATTCAAAATGAACAAGTAGTAAATGAAGCTACTCTAAGAGATTATTTACATCTAAGAATAAAAGTAGTTGGTAAAGAAGATATCTTAGATTTATATTGTCTCCCTACTATAGAAAGAAACTATTATAAAATAGCAATAGATAAAGACAAAGAGGAAATAACTATTGGATCTTCAGAATCATGTTCTATTATTTATAATGATCCAGAAATAAAACCAGTTCATGCAGGAATCTATAAACAAGATGATGATTGGTATATAGGAACACCTGAAGAAGTAGAAGATGCTAACTTCTATATTAATAATAAATTTATAAATAATGCTAGATCTAAAATAGAAACAGGAGACGTAATATTCACTAAAGGCTTAAAATTCATCTGGATGGGAACCTTTATTAAAATAAGTAACCCTCTTAATAAAATAAAACTAAATGAAAAAGAAGTCACTATATTTAATGAAGATGAATTTGATAATACTAAATATGATCCAGTTGGTGAAGAACAACAAGATATAGAACTATATAAAAAAGAAGATTATTTCTTCCATACTCCATCTATCGAAAATAGTATTAAAGAAAAAGAAATAACTATAGAAAACCCTCCTCTAATAGAAGATAAAACAACCAATAAAGAATTAATATCATTCTGCATAAGTTTTACTTTTATGGCAGCAGCATTTATCTCTACCATATCAGTAATATCTAATATTAATTCATCTTCTAATGTAATAGGCATATCTATATCATTATCTCTATGTGCCCTACTCGCTATATTTGGTTTAGTATCTCCTAAACTAGTAACTAAATATCTAAATAAAAAAACAACACTAAAAGATAATAATACAATAAAAAACTATATAAATTATCTAGATATAAAAACAAAAGAAATGACAGAAGAAATAGAACACCAAGCAGATCTTATTAAAGAAGAAAATGTCTCATTAAATGATTGTTTATCTTTCTTAAATCAAGGTAAATCAATGATCTGGTCTAGAGAAATAAAAGATGATACTTTCTTAAATATAAGAACAGGTATAGGAAATATAAAAGCTAAAATAAAATTAAATCTACCAAAAATAGATTTTAATAATAATAATCCAGATATAATAACTAAATTAAATGAAATAGAAAACTTCCCTAGAGTATTAAATAATGTCCCAGTACCATTTAATTTAATTAAAAATAGAGTATCTGCTATAGTAAGTGATACCTACTATGCAAACTATTTCTTAGATTCCGTAATCTTACAATTAATAACATTACAAAGTGCTCAAGAATTAAAAATAGTCTTCTTCTTAAATGATGAAAATGTCTGTACATATGGTAAATATCTACCACATACATTTAATCATAATAAAACAACTAGATACTATGCTAAAACATATGATGAAATGAAAACTATATCTAGTGAATTAGAAACAATATTCAATGAAAGACAAGCAAGTACTAGTACTAATAATTATGAAATAAATGAAGAATCATCTTCATATAAAAAATTCGATACATATTATTTAATAATTACTAATGATATATTAAATACTAAAAATATACCTATAGTAGATTTAACATTAAATAGTATAGAAAACTTAGGTTTCTCTCTATTAATGATAGAAAAGAATATGAATAATATACCAAAAAGATGTAATTCATTTATATCACTATCAGAAAATAGTGGTTGTGTAATGGAAAAAGATTTAAATAGCCAAATAATGTTTAAACCAGAATTCTTTGAAGATTATGATATGACACCTATCTGTGAAAAATTACTTAATATACCATTACAAATAAATTCTAATGAATCTAAATTACCAGATTCTCTAACCTTCTTAGAAATGTATAATGTATCTAAAATAGAACAATTAAATATTTCTAATAGATGGAAAAATACTGATTCAACAATGTCTCTATCAGTACCAATAGGTATTCACTCTAATAATGAATTATTTACTTTAGACTTACATGAAAATGCCTATGGACCTAATGCTTTAATAGCAGGAGCTCCTGGTTCAGGAAAAACAGAATTTATTACTAACTATATCCTAAGTTTAGCAATTAATTATAATCCAGATGATGTCTCATTTATCTTAATAGATCAAAATAATCATATAACACCATCTTTTGAAACAGAAGATAATGAATATAAAATACCACATATCTTAGGTACTATTAAATCATTAGATGAAAATGAAATATATAAAGCAATAAAATCATTAGAAATTGAAATCCAAAGAAGAGAAAAACTATTCACAGAAGTATCTTCTATAACAGGAGAAAATAATATAGATATATATAAATATCAAAAATATTATAAAGATAAATTAATAGAAACTCCTATACCCCATCTATTTATTATTACAGATGAATTTATTGATTTTGAAACGCAAGAATTTATGGGTAAATTATTAGAAATAATATCTAATGGAAAGAAATATGGTTTCCATTTAATACTATCTACTAATAAACCAGAAGGAATTATTAATGAAGATATATGGTCTAATATAACTACTAAAATATGTTTTAAAGTACAAACACCAGAAGAAAGTATATCTATTATAAAAAGACCAGATGCAGCTAAATTAAAAATAGCTGGAAGATTCTATCTACAAGTTGGATTCGATGAACAAATAGAATTAGGCCAATCATCTTGGCCAGGAGCTAACTACTCTCCTAGTGATCATTTAATACATAAAAAAGATGATTCAATAAGTTTTATAAATAATATAGGAAAAACTACTAAGAATGTTAATGACTTTATTAAACAAGAAATAAGTAATAATAAATCTAATCAATTAACAAATACAATAGATTATATAAATAATCTAACTATTAAAGAACAATATCATAATAGAAAGATAATTCTTTCTCCATTATCAAAAAATCTATATATAGCTAATCTATCTAAAAAGTATAATTATTCACAAAATAATAAAGAAATACTAATAGGAGAATATGCTGATATAGAAAATAGTAAATATAATTTATTAACTATTAATAATAACAATACTCTAATATATGGAAATAAATCATCAGGAAAAGAAGATTTATTAAATACTATTATCTATAATAGAACTATTAATAACTCTCCTAATGATTTAAATATCTATTATATAGATACTAATATTAAAACTATTAAACCATTCATTAATTATCCGCAAATAGATGATATATGTACCTTTGATGATCCAGAAAAAATAAATGATCTATTTGAAACAATAAATAAAACTATTAATGAAAGAAAAATATTATTAGCAAATTATAATAATATAGAAGAATATAGAAAAGAAAAAGAACTATCTAATATATCTATTATTATTAATAATTATGATCTATTTATAGATAAGTTCCCTACTCTAATAGATACAATCCATAATCAAATAAAAGAATCATTAAAATATGGATTAAATTATATATTATTAATATCACAAGATAATCTAGATAATAAATTTAAAGAACTATTTGATAATAAAATAGCATTACAAATAGATAATCCAAAAGAATATAAAAAATTCTTTAATAAAGAAGATATTAATATAAGACCAGATAAAAATAATGGTAGAGGTTTAATAGAAATAGATAATAATATCTATGAATTCCAAACATCATATATCTATCTAAAAAATGAAATACATACTATTATAAATAATACATGTAATACATTAAACGAAAGATATAAAGACTATACTAAGAAGTATATACCTTCTATACCAAAAGAAATAACAGTTAATAAACTTATTGATTATGTAGAAACATTATCTAAACTACCAATTGGTTATGATATAGAAACAAAACAAAAATATTATTATAACTTTATAGAAAATAAAGCAAATATAATAACTTATAAAGATCTAGGTAATAATATATCTTTCTTAGAAGCATTAGCTATCTTAATAAATAAAATACCTAATCTAAATACAACTATTATAGATATGAAAAATATCTTTAATATATCTACTAATAATTGTATAAAGAATAACTTTGAACAAACATTTGAAACTATTATCAAACAAAAAATAGAAACAGATACTTTATATATCATAACAGGTATAGGTACTATAAAAGATAAATTTAGTGAAGAACTAAATAAAAATATAGATGAATATATCTTAAATAATATTGATAATAATAACTTACATTATATCTTTATAGATAGTAATGAATCATTATTAAAAATAAAATATAAACTATGGTATGATAAAATCATTAATCCTAAATATGGAATCTATTTAGGAGATCATATTGGATCTCAAGAAGTATTAGATTTTACTAATCTAAATCCATATGATACAACTATAAGTGATAATAATGAAGAAGTATTATTTATAAATAATAATGGTAAAAAACAAATAATTAAAAAAGTTATTTATCAAGAAAGGAAAATTAATAATGAACAACAAAGTAATGATTAAATTAATTATTCCTGAATTAGAAACAGAATATGATGTCTATGTACCTATTACAAAAAGAATTGGTAATATAATAAAACTATTAATAAAAGCTATTAATGAAATGGGTTATGAATATGATGATGATCGTAAAATAGCTCTATATAATAGAAAGACTGGAGAAAAATACGAACCTAATAAAATATTAATAGATACAAGTATTAGAAATGGTACAGAATTAGTACTATTATAAGTCATCCAAAAGGATGACTTTTTTCTTTCTAAAATATATAGATAAATTTGCCAAAATACCCCTCTAGTGATAGTATAAACCGCATCAAAGGAGGAATATTTATGTTTAATCAAAATACAATAAATCCATTCATTGATCAAATAGTATATACTATTGATTCAATGTTTGAAAATAAAGAAATTCCTCAATCTATAAAAGACTATTTATATCTTATCTGTACAGGTATGATACTTAATTATGGAACAACATATATTAAAGATATCTATAAAGCAATAAATGAAACAAGATATATATATGGTATTAAAGATTTAAATAAATTATTAACTAAAGAAGAATACCATAGTTTAATTAATAGAGTAACAGAATCTACTAATGCTTATACCCTATCTACTGTAACAAAAGAAGATAAAGAATTAAAAATAAAATATACTATTATAATAGCTAAAAATAGAAATAATAAACAACAATTATTAGAATATCTAACACATGAATTAAATCATATATTAACATCTCTAAATAATACATTTACTCATAATAATAATTCAATATTATTTAGATATGGACTATTTAAAACAGATATAACATCTACTAAAAAAGATTCAGGAAGAATCTTTAATGAAGTAATAAATACATTAGAAACCGAAGATATAATAAATAAATTATTATCATTAAGAAAATATAAAATATATAATAATAAATTTAATGAAGCATTTAAAATATTAGATAGTATTCAAGAAGAATATACAGCAACTGGATATGAACCATTTGTAAATCTATATAGACCTTTATTTAATAAAAAAGATATTAAATCATTAATAAATAAAACTATGTTAGAAGGATCTACTGATCAAATAGAAGAACTAATTAATAAAAAATTAAATAATAATTCATCATATTCAGAAATGATATCACAGTTAGATGAATTATATATAAACTATGAAATAACTAAAAGAAATGGTTTAGAAAAAGCATATGAAACATCTAGTCAATATCTAGACTTTAAAAATAATATAATCTATGTATTAATAGATTATAAACCAGATTTAGCTTAATAAAAAAACGGATTTATAAATCCGTTTTTATTGTGCTAATGTAAATTCTCTTCCACTATCTGGTGAAACATAAACCTCAGATGAACTACCAAATAATTTCGTTGTCGTATTATTTATACCATTACCATTTGTTTTAGGTATTATAACACTCCATGTAGTAGCACTTTTACCGATGGAATAAAAAGCACCGTTCCAACTTGAAACATTCGAACAATCAACATCTGTCAAATCTAGAATGAATGTTGTTGCATTACGTCCAGCATCACCAAACATATTTTTAACACTACCACGAAGAATCCATCCATTTAGGTTTAATTTTACTGATGTAGCATTATAACCAACACCATATAACATTTCAAGCATAGTACCAACTTTATAAGTATCCCATCCACTCATATTTATATCAACATTTGTTGCATAATTTCCAGCAAAATAGAACATTTTCTCAAAAGTAGTTACATTTGATGTATTCCATCCACTTAAATCTAAACTAAATGTTTCCGCATATGATCCTACTTGATAAAACATTGAATTCATATCAAGTGCACTTGATGTATTCCATGTACCAATATTCAAATTAAATGTTGTAGCTTTAAGTCCAGCCTTATGAAACATAGCATTAAAATATTTAACACTAGAAGTATCCCAACTACTTAAATCTAAATTAAATGTTGTAGAATTATATCCAGCATTAATAAACATATTTTGCATACTAGTTACATTTAATGTATCAAAATCACTTAAATCTAAATTAAAGTCTACAACATTATATCCAACTTGTTGAAACATAGAATCCATATTAGTTACATTTGATGTATTCCATCCACTTACATCTAAATTTAGAACAGATGAATTATGTCCTAAATAGCCAAACATCGATTTCATATTTACTACATTTGAAGTATCCCAATTACTTAGATTTAAAGTTAATATATCAACATTTCCCCCAAATTGAAAGAACATACTTGACATATTTGTAACCTTAGAAGTATTCCAACCATTTAAATCTAAAGTTAATGTTTCAGCTTTTTCTCCCACTTGATAAAACATATAACTCATATCAGTTACATTTGATGTATCCCATCCACCTAATTCTAAAGTATAAAGTGTAGAAGATGCACCAGCTCCATAGAACATATTTGACATATTTGTAACATTAGATGTATCCCAATCATTTAAATTCAAATCAATACTAGAAGCTTTATAAGCCATTCTAGAAAACATATTAGACATATTCGTAACATTATTTGTTTTTAAATTAGTAAGATCAGCAGTAACACTTGCTGCATCATAACCAACATTATTGAACCAATAAGCAGTTGCAACTGGAGCAACAACTCCATCTATAATTATAGAAGAAACATTTCTTATATAACTACTCCATGGAACTTCATTACTAGAAGTATATTCAGTATTTCCATCAAAACTTCCATAATAACTACCTGTTACTTCTTTATCTGAAATAATTAAAATCTCATCTACTCCATCACCATTATTATCTTGAACTGCCCAATTAATCAACTCAGTAACTGGATATTGTCTTCTTAATAATGTTTCTATAGGAGAAGTATTATCTAATTCATTATAATTATTCTTCTCTTTATCAGCATATTTATCATTTAATAATAATTTAACATTACTATCACTTGGATATACTTTAGGAGTAGTTATCTTTTCTAAATTACTACTATTTTCAAAAATATTATCTACATTAGTAGTATTACTTAAATCAAAATTACTAAAATCTATATCTTTTAAATTATTTAAATTACTAAACATATATGATGAATCTCTATTAAATGAAGGTACAGTTGTTTCACTCCATACATAAATAACTCCATCTTCAAACCACATATATATTGGATAATCAGATTCAGGTATAGAAACAATATGTTCTTCACTTTTATTTGCACTACTAGGTTCTACTTCACTATATTTAATTGATTTAATATTATTATCTTCACTATCTACAGTTGGATTATTATTACCAGCCAATTTTTTCATCTTAACATTTACTTCATTACCTGGTAAAAATATTGCATCTTTAACTTCTATCTTTAAATCAACATTAACAGCTAAAGAACAAGTACATAATGCATAAACAACTGGTATACCAACAACAAGCAACAATAAACTCAACATAGCTTTTTTACTTATTCTATATTTAATAGTTAATATAAGTAATACTACAAAAGATATAATAAGAACTAAAATCATTTTAAATAAACTATCTTTAGTATTAGGATTACTACTTAATTCTTTTTGCCCTAAATTAAAAACAATTGAAGGATTATCAGTTAAAACCCCATTATCTAATAACTCTACTTTAGGTTTACTAACATATTTAACTGTTAAATAAATATTCTTAGATTCACCTGCTTTTACTATATCTGAATTATCTTCAAATGAAACATCATAATTTAAATACTCACTAGATAAAGAATTCTTATCAAATACATAATCCTGATCAGAAGTGTTTTTAACTACTAATTTATATACAACATTATCATTAACTACATTCATTTTTAAACCAAGATTAATACTATTATTATCTAGACTAGGATTAGAAGTTTCTTCTACATAACCATTCGATTCTGTTAATGTAATAGATTCTACTATTATATCATCTTGATTACAAGAATCATCTGCATAAACTAGTATTGGAATTATTAGTAATAATATAAATAATAAATACCTTTTCATATATACACTTCCTACTATATCCATTATAACAAAAAAAGAACTATATATATAGTTCTTTTTTATTATTGTAAATATTTATTAAATTCTTTAAATTCTTTATCATTATCTAATTCTGTATCAGCTAACTCTTTAAATAGATTCTTTTGGTTTCTATCTAATTTAGAAGGTATTACTACGTTAATAACAACATACATATCACCTTTTTTAGAACTAGTAGGATCTTTAACACCTTTACCTCTTAGTCTTAATTGATCACCACTTTGAGTACCAGAATCTATGTCTAGAATAACACTACCTGTTAAAGTAGGAACTTCTTTCTTACAACCTAATACAGCATCTGTAACAGTAATAGGAACTTCTACATAAATATCATTATCTTTTCTTTCAAATAATGGATGATCTTTAACTTTAAATTCAATATAAATATCACCATTAGGGCCACCATTATAACCTGCTCCACCTTTACCAGTTATTTTCATTTGATGACCATTATCTACACCTTCAGGAACAGTTATCTCAATAGTCTTATTCTTCATATAATGACCTTTACCATTACATGTACGACAAGTATTTCTATAAGTCTTACCTTTACCACCACATGTAGGACATGTAGTTTCAGATTGGAATACACCAAACATAGTTTGTTTTTGTGTTACTCTTCTACCACTACCTCCACAATCTGGACAAGTAGCCTCACCAGTACCACCTTTACCATCACAATCACTACATTCAGAATCTAAATCAATATTAATATCTTTTTTACAACCAAATACAGCTTCTTCAAAAGTTAAATTAACAGTAACTAAAGAATCTGCACCCTTTTGAGGACGATTGGCATTACGTCTACGACTTCCACCACCAAACATTCCTCCACCAAACAAATCTCCAAAAAGATCTGATAAATCTATATCATCTGCTGAGAATCCGCCAAAACCACCGAATCCACCGCCAAAACCGCCTTGGCTAGCACCCTGTGTAAATGCTTCATGACCAAATTGATCATATTGTCTTCTTTTAGTCTCATCTGATAAAACTGCATAAGCTTCACCTAATTCTTTAAATTTAGTTTCATCACCAGTTTCTTTATTATCAGGATGATACATCTTAGCCTTTTTTCTAAAAGCACTTTTAATTTCAGCATCACTAGCAGTTTTAGGAACACCTAAAATCTCATAATAATCTCTACTACTAGCCATCTATACTACTTCCTTATCTAATAACAAATTAAATTTATCTAATAAACTATCAAAATACTTAATAGCATCTAAATATACTTTTTCATCTTCTAAATTAATACCTAATACACTAAATGCTTCATGTGGCCACTTATCAGAACCAGTCTTTAAGAACTTAATATATTTATCTAACATATCTTTATCTCCAGCTAATATCTTACTAGCTACATAAGAAGCAACACTTATACAAATAGCATAACTATATAAATAGAAATGCATATAGTAATGACTTCTAGTAACCCAACCATTCTTAATATATTTATCAGTTACTACACTCTTACCATAATATCTTCTTAAAGCATTCTTAGTCTTCTTATCCATAAAATCTTTAGTAATACTATTACCTTTAAAAACTTCATTATACATATCTTGTTCTAATTTACCTTCTCTAACAGCACCAAATAAATTAGAAATAATAACACCTATAATATTATTTAAACCAGCTTTTTTCTCATTAATAGTTTTACCATTCTTATATATATAATCACTTAATAAACATTCATTAGTTAAACTAGCAACTTCACATACTATAGAAGAAGGACTTCTATATACAGGATCATTATTATCTTTAACATATTGATGATGAACATTATGTCCACCTTCATGAGCAATAGTACTAATACTATCTAATTCATTATTGAAACTCATTAATATTCTAGAATCATGATTAACAGTACTAAAACTATAAGCACCACTACATTTACCTTTATATTGACAATAATCTATATACTTATTATCAAATATCTTATTAAAATGATCCATATAATCATTACCTAAAGGTTTTAAAGCTTCTCTTAATATAGATTGAGCATCTTCTATAGAATATTCTCTATCATTACAACTCATATCTAAATTTAAATCATAAGTATGTAATTTATCTAAACCTAAAGCTTTCTTCTTAATATCATAATATTTATGTAAAACATCTAAATTATTCTCAGTAGTATTAACTAAAGTTTTAAATACTTTATCACTTAAATTTAATTCAAATAATCTACTATCCCAAGAATCTTTATAATGTCTTATCTTAGCTATTTCATTATTCATAGAAACATAACTATTTAATAAATTAGCATTAGTACCACTATACTCTTCTAATCTTCTATTAAATAATTTATAAACTTTCTTTCTAAAGTTAACATCTTTATTATACATTAACTTTCTATAATTATTAGTAGCTATTTCAAATACATTACCTTCATTATCTTTAACTTTACCATAATAATGTTCATTATTAATTAAATTACTACTAATATCATCAAAATGATTCATAGATAAAACTAAACTACTAACTATTCTTTCTTCATTACTAGTTAAAATATGTTTCTTAGTTCTATAAATACTATCTAATTCAAATTTATATTTTAATAACTCTTTATTAGATTCAAATAACTTATTATAATCATCTTCATTTAATTCTAATAATTCAGGAGCAAAATAACTAGTATTAGCTTCTAAATCCATATTTAATTTCTCAGCAATACCTTTATTAATAATAGAATTACTATTACCAAGTTCTTGATCATTAATTAAATAAGCATAAACATAAATATCTTCCCATAAACTAATAGCATCAATATTCTTATCCATAAATTCTAATAACATCTTACTATCTTTAATATGACCTTTATACTTCTTTAATTCATCTATCTTAATCTTTAAATCTTCAACTGCTTTTTTAAAATCTTTATCATCTTTAAAAAATTCAGTTAAATCCCATTTATATTTATCTGGTACATCTTTTCTACTATTATATATTTGCATATTTTCCTCCTATGGTATAAAAGTTCTAGTCACCTAGAACTTTTATAATTAATTATTATTTTTCTTCATAACTAGCTTCTTGAACATCATCTTTCTTAGAAGATTTATCTTCATCATCGCTAGATTCATTATTACCTTCTTGAGCTTGTCTTTCTTTAGCTGCTTGTTCATATACTTTAGTAGCTAAAGCCATAGCTTTTTCATTTAATTCATCTTTAGCTTTCTTGATATCATCAATATCATCTTTCTCTAAAGCATCTTTTAAATCTTTAATCTTTTCTTCAGCTTCTTCAACGTCTTTCTTATCTGCTTTATCTCCTAAATCTTTAATAGCTTTTTCAGTTTGGAAAATTAAACTATCAGCTTCATTCTTAAGATCAGCAGATTCTTTACGTTTTTCATCTTGTTCTTTATTAGCTTCTGCTTCTTTCATCATCTTATCAATTTCTTCATCACTTAAATTAGTAGTTGAAGTAATTGTAATAGATTGTTCTTTACCAGTACCTAAATCTTTAGCACTAACGTTAACAATACCATTAGCATCAATATCAAATTTAACTTCAATTTGAGGTACACCTCTTGGTGCTGGAGGAATTCCAGTTAATTGGAAGTGACCTAAAGTCTTATTATCATCTACCATTGGTCTTTCACCTTGTAGAATATGAATATCTACAGCAGGTTGATTATCAGCAGCAGTACTAAATACTTGACTCTTACTTGCTGGAATAGTTGTATTTCTAGGAATTAATACAGTCATAACATTACCTAATGTTTCAATACCTAATGATAAAGGAGTAACATCTAGTAATATTAAATCATTAACTTCACCAGTAATAACACCACCTTGAATAGCAGCACCCATAGCTACACATTCATCTGGGTTAACACCCTTACATGGTTCTTGACCTAATTCTTTCTTAACTAATTCTTGAATATAAGGTATTCTTGTAGAACCACCTACTAATAATACTTTATCAATATCTTTAGCAGTTAATTTAGCATCTTTTAAAGCTTTATGAACTGCATCTAAAGTACTATCAAATAAATCTATATTTAATTCTTCAAATTTAGCTCTAGTTAAATTCATATCTAAATGTAATGGACCATCACTATTTTGAGAAATAAATGGAATACTAATTTGAGTAGTAGTCATACCACTTAAATCTTTCTTAGCTTTTTCAGCAGCATCTTTAATACGTTGCATAGCCATCTTATCTTTAGATAGATCTACACCATTTTCTTTCTTAAATTCTTGAACTAAATAGTCCATAATTCTTTGATCGAAATCATCTCCACCTAGTTTATTATTACCACTAGTAGATTTAACTTCAAATACACCATCACCTAAGTCTAGAATTGAAACATCGAATGTTCCACCACCTAAGTCATAAACTAATACTGTATGAGCATCATCTTGTTTATCAATACCATAAGCTAAAGCAGCAGCAGTTGGTTCATTAATAATTCTTTCTACCTCTAAACCAGCTATCTTACCAGCATTCTTAGTTGCTTGTCTTTGAGCATCATTAAAATATGCAGGAACAGTAATAACAGCTTTAGTAACTTTATCACCAAGATATGCTTCAGCATCACTCTTTAACTTCATTAAAATCTTAGCACTAATTTCTTCTGGAGTATATTTTTTACCATTAGCACTAACTTTTTCAGAAGTACCCATCTTTCTCTTAATAGAAGCAACAGTGTTATCAACATTAGTAACTGCTTGACGTTTAGCACTTTCTCCTACTAATTCTTCATCACCTTTGAAGGCTACTACTGAAGGAGTTGTTCTATTTCCTTCAGGATTTGTAATAACATGTGGTTCTCCACCTTCTAAAACAGCCACACATGAATTTGTTGTACCTAAATCGATACCAATAACTTTACTCATTATATAATCCTCTTTCTATTTACTAACTTTAACCATAGCATGTCTAATAACTTTATCTTTATATGTATAACCTTTTTGTAATACATCAATTACTACATTAGGTAATACCCCTTCTACTTCTTCAGCAAGTACTGCTTCCATAGTATTAGGATCAAATTCCTTATTAAGAACATCCATAGCTTTAACTTGATAACTTTCTAAAATGCTATTTAAATTACCATAAATCATCTTAAAACCTTCTAAGAATTTTTTCATCTCATCAGATAATTTACTATCATCTGCAATAGCTCTTTCAAAGTTATCTATAATAGGAAGTAACTTTTTAATTAAGTCTTCTCCCTCAAACTTTAATGCTAAGCTCTTTTCTTCTTCCATTCTTCTTCTCATATTTTGCATTTCCGCAGTAGTACGAAGAACTTTATCTTTAAGAACCGCATTCTCTTCTTGAAGTTTAATCTTTTCTTGATCATCCTTCTTCTTAAAGAATCCTTTCTTTTCTTTAGACTCTTCTTTCTTTGCTTCTTCTTGAGGAGCAACCTCTTCAGAAACCACTTCTTCTTTTACTTCTTCTTGAACATTTTCTTCTTTAATATCTTCTTTCACAAAAGATCCTCCTCATATCTATTTATAGTAAATCAAAAATTACTTACATAAATTCACTTATTATTTTTTTCTAATTCTTTATTAATGTATTCCAGTAAACCAACTACTCTTGCATATTCCATTCTCTTAGGACCTACAATAGCAATTGTACCTTCCTCACCATTAATATTATATTTACTCTTTATAACTGTCACATTAGGATCAAATTCATTCTCTTCCCCAATATAGACGTTAATACCATCACTCTTACTTTCGATTTTTCTAACTAAAGATTCATCATCAAACTTACTAATAATGTCCTTAACTTTATCAACACTATCATATTCAGGATGTTTTAACATATTTGCCTTACCACTAAAGAATACATTAGAACTATTTTGTTGAAAATCATTAAATGCATCATAGAATATTTCATAAACAGCTTCATATTGTTTAATAGTCTTACTAATAATAGGCTTAATATCATATTCTAATCTCTTACTAACTTCATCAATAGGAGTACCTATTAACATCTTGTTAATAATTTCACAAGTCTTAACAAGTTCATTAATATTAACACTTTCCGGTAAATCAAATTTCTTATTCTCTACAATACCTTTGTTAGTACAAACCAGAGCAACAACTCGGTTATTATCTAATGGAACAATATTAACTTGTTGTAAAGTATTATCACTAGAACTTCTACCCAAAACTACACTAGTATAATTTGTTAAATCACTAATAATCTCCATACATTTATTAATTGCATCACTAACTTGTAATTGTTGATTATGGAATATTGTTTGTAATTGTAACATTTCTTCCCCATTTAAATCTTTAGGTTTCATAAGATTATCTACATAATACTTATACCCTTTTTCAGAAGGAATTCTACCACTAGATATATGATTCTTCTCTAAATAACCAAGTTTCTCTAATACTGCCATTTCATTTCTAATAGTTGCACTTGATAATTTAAATTTCTTACATAAAGCTTTACTACCAACTGGTTTAACAGTTGCTATATAAAACTCTACTATCGTTTTAAGTAGTTCTTCTTGTCTACTATCCATTAAATCACCACCATTAGCACTCTTTCTCAATCAGTGCTAAATATATTTTATAATACAATTTAGCACTTGTCAATGAAAAGTGCTAAATATTTTATACTATATAAAATCAAGAAAAATGCTATAATAAATATATAAGGTGGTGATTTAATGGCAAAGAAAAAGAAACTTAAAATAAGAATCCGTGCTATAGAAATATTATGCTATATCTTAATTGCTATTTTCACTACTAAGTATGCTATATCTCATGGAATAGAAATCCATAAGAATTATGAATATCAAAAAACAGATGAATATAAATTAATATTAAAAGGATATAAAGAATCTGAAGCCGTAGAATTTATTAAAACATTAAATCAAGAACAAATAAATTACTTATTAGAGCAAGATTATAATGAAGATTATCCTAAAATTATTTTATCTAAATACTTTAAACCAAAATATTTAATTACATATATAGAATATAAACTATATCATCGAAAAGTAACTGTAGAAGATACTATAGCTATAGTAAATACACATGCTAATGTCGGATGGTATAATGAAGAATATGTATCTCAAAATTATAACGAATTCTTAGTAATAGCTAATAAGTTTTATAAACTACCAGAAGATTATCATCGTGATGATATAATAACTACTAGCTTAGCTTATTCATATAATGGAAATAAAGCTTCTAAAGTAGTAATAGATGCCTTTGAAAAAATGTATAATGATATAAAAAATGAATTAGGAGTCCGTTTAATGATTAACTCATCATATAGATCTTATGAATGGCAAGAACAAATATATAATTCCTTCTTAAGAACATCTATTCAATATGCAGATTCCCATGCAGCAAGACCTGGCCATTCAGAACATCAAACAGGATTAGTACTTAATATATCATCTATAGAAAACCCTAATGAAACATTTGATACATCAGAAGAATTTGAATGGTTAAAAAACAATTCATATAAATATGGCTTCATTCAAAGATATCCTGAAAATAAAAATCATATAACAGGATTTAATGAAACTTGGTTATTTAGATATGTAACTCCAGAAGTAGCTAAAATAATACATGATGAAGGAATTACATTTGATGAATATTATGCTTATTATATAGAAAAATAAAAAATCTACATTTGTAGATTTTTTTTAATTACTTCCCTCTCCAAAATATCTATACATTGCTGGATCTTTAACAATTCTATAACTATGCATATCGCCATCATTTACATATCCTTCTTCAACTTCAGCTAAAATGTCATAATTACAAAAATCATCATAAAAACCTTGAAGCCAAGAATCATTATCCTTATTATTAAACAAATCAATCAAAGAATCAGCAAAAGAAATAGCATCTTCATCTATATTAGCAGGGACTTCATTTCTAACTCTTGCTATAAAATCATCACGATTTAAAATACCATCACCCATATAATAAGCCTCACCATTACCATCATTATAATAATAGCCAGGTTCTTCCTTAAACGTTGTTCCAAGAACACCAGTTTGCATACCATCCCTATATTCACAATTATCTCTTATAGCAGCTATCCTATTTGCTTCTTCTCTATAAAGTTTAACAATACCATCATACGTTTTATAAGTTTCAACACTAGTACCTTCAGTATAATCTCCAGAAGCAAGAGTTGAAAAATAATTAATTACCCTATGATCTGCTCCTCTAGAACATAAATTAGAAATAGTATCATAAGCTGATTCATTAGGATAAATTTTAGGAGTACCTGATATATATCCACTAGATAATATTTTATCTCTAACACTTTCATATGTAGTTTCTTCATAACTTGATGGAATACCACTTTCAATAGTTCTATCAACAGTAGGATCAACTAATTCAGCAATCCAATCTACTAGGAGATTACCAACTAATGATACAGCAAGCGTAACTGCAAGTCCAATAGGTCCAGCCATAGCACCTACTGAAGAAGTAGTCAAAGATGCAGTAATAGCATTACCAGCATAACCAGCAACTGCAGTGACCACACCTCGACCAGCATTTATAGCTGTATTTTTCCAACTTAATTCACCATTAATCAAATCTATGCCTTCTAAGAAAAGAAATGTACCAAAGCCAGCTTTAACACAACCTTTTATTCTTGCTCCAACTTTCTTGTTGCTAAATGTTGAATTACCATTAACAAAATTGTCTGCTGCTTCTTCAAATATTTCAAAAGTTTTCTTTTTGGAAAAAAGCTCCTTAAAAGATATGGAACCTGATAAAAAATCCATAAAAGCAGTTTGACCAGGTACTCTAAAAGCACCTCCAACTTTAGCACCCATAACGGCACCAAATCTTCGAGCAATAAGTGGAGAAGAAACTAAAGAATCTAAAGAAGTAATACTACTATCTCCTTTAATTTCACCAATCAAAGTATTATAAGCGTCTTCGTCTTCAGATAAACTATCTTTCAATGTTTGTTCAACTAATGCAACATAATATTCTAAATATGTCGCATAAGCAGAATATTCATAAATATGTCCATAATAAGTACCAGAAAATTCATCTAAATAATCAACTATATTAGATATTCCGCCATCAATTTCAGTTGTATTTAATATATCATAAAAACTATCACAACATCGACCATAACCCCAATCATCATTACCAGCTACTTCATTCATAAATGGTGTATTAGTTTTTTCACTAGCTTTGGCAGATAAAATTAATCCTTTCAAATGAGCAACCGCATCGGAAAAATCCATATAACTAGCTGTTAATGTATCAGAAACATCATATAATAATTCATTTAAATATATAGGAACATCTAATTCTAAATTTTCATCAAATTCTACTACATCTGCCTCAACATTTCCCATAAAATCACCTACAATAATTAATTTTTATTAAACACTCCTGGCAAGCCATTTGCATCTTCTGTATAATATGCTCCGCCTCCACCACCACCATGTACAATATTATCAATATAATTCCACGCAGCTCTATTTTCATTTTGTAAATCTTTATTCAAAATTATCATTTTCTTTTTACATGTATTTAATCTATTAATAATTACTTGAAGATCGTCATCTTTTTCTTTAGCAATATCATATAATTTTCTAATATCATCTAAATCTTCATTTAAATGTAAAACTACTTCTTCTTTATTCTCGTCAGTTATCTCAGATAAAGAAGATAAAGATTCAAGTAATTTTTTTTCAGAAAAACTTAAAGATTCCATAATTCTTTCAAATACAATTTTATACGAAGACACTAAAATAATAGCATCATTATCTTCATTATAAAAACTCTCTAACTTTGATGAATAATCCCTAGCGTCACTAAAAAACTTAGATTTTTCACGTTTAGTTGATAAATCATAAGAATAATTTGAAACACGAGGCATCTGACTTGAAAATGTAGAAAATTTCATTTACAATCACCTACTTTAATCTTTATTATATTAAAACTACATATATCCATCATATATATCTTGAATCCAAGGATAAGTATCTTTTTTATCAAAGAAATCAAATAAAGAATATAAAAATTCTCTATCACTCTCATTAAAATCAAGAATACTTTCTTGCATTTGAGATGCATAAAATTCTCTTGAAGAATAATAAGGGAGATCATTATAAGCATTTAAAGAATGAATTACTCTGTATTCTCTAATAATATTTTCATATCTACCTAATGTTTCAGTATCTAAACTACCATACGGTTCACCCAAAGCAGTACTTATAAAATAATCAGACACTGATTGATCAACATCAGCTGAATTCAATTTAGCAAAAGTATCATATACTGACTCACCTCTAAAGAATGATGGTGCTGTTCTTAAATAACCATTTTTTATTAAATCGCTTTTAACTGATGAATATGTTGTTTCTTCATAATGCCTTGGAACATCATTAGACGCATAATCATAACTATGTCTTATTCCATCAATCAATAGATTACCTACAACACTAATTGTAACTGTTACACATAAACCAATAGGTCCTGCTGCTGCCCCCATTCCCGCTTGCGCTAATGTTGTTGACAATGAACTTGTAACAGCAGTTCCTGCATAACCAGCAGCTGTATTTACCAATGCTCTAGCAGCATTAACAACTGTAGTTTCTACATCCAATTTTCCATCTCTTAAATATGACAAAGCTTCATACAAAGCAAAGGCAGCACCAGCTCCAAGTACAACTCCTTTAATTTTAGCACCAAAAGTTTTAGGAGCTTCAGCACCTTTTTCCTTTAAATCAGGAGTATTATTACCTATATTACCATATAAGAAACGATGAAGTCCTTCTTTAAGTGCAGCTAATTGAGCACCTTCAGCTAAATCGCCAGTTGTTAAAAGCATTTGTAATAATGATAAACCACTTGGTGCCATAGCTCTACCAAATACTGAAAGTGATCTTTTAGCAGCATAACCTAAGGCTGATGAACCAATTTCTTGAACATCCGGATTACTTGCGAAAGCAGCTAATGAATCGATAGAAGTATTTCCTCTTAATTGATCCATTAAATCATAATAATCAGGACCTGATAAACTATCAAATAAAGCACTTTCTATTTGTGCAACAACATATTCCAAGTATATAGCATATTCCGAAAAATTATTAACATGTGTATTAAAAGTTTGAGAGAAATCACCTAAGAAATCAACAAAATCAACAGGTACATTATCAGTTGCTGTACCCTTAGTAACAAAGGTATTTATATCAGTAACAACAGAATTAATTGCCTCTGTTACTACAGGAGCAGACCACACACCATTACCTTTTACATCCTCTGCAATAGATCTTAACTGAATAGCACCATCTAAATAATCTTGAGATCCTGCTAATAAAAAATCTGAAGCTTCATATAATAATTCATTAAAATATAAAGGAACATCTAATTCTAAATTTTCTAAATTCAAATCATCAGTCGGATTATCAGTATTAACATCATCAATTGAACCCATTACTGTTCACCTCTCTATCCTTTATCAGCATAATGATATACTACTCTATCAATAACATTCATTAATTCATTATTTCTAGTAATAATATTACTCTTATAAGTATTTAATTTAGCAATAATAGCATTACATTCACCAAACTTAACATCAGCTAATCTTCTTAAATCATGAACAGCATTTACATCTAATTGAAAATCACTAACTATAGATAGATTCTTTTCATCTTTTACTTCTGATATTTTTTTAACAGCTGATTCTAATTGAGTCTCACAATAACCAAATGATTCTCTAGCTCTCTCGTATAAAAGTTTATATGAAGCTACATAATAAAGCGCTTCCATAACACTATCATATAATTCCTTAAATTTTTTTTTACTCTCAATTGCTCTAAGACAAAGTGGTGAATTCCAATATTCAGCACCAATATCATTTATTAATTCATTATAACTAGGAACATAAACATCTTCTACAACACCCATAATAATCACTAAACCTATCTAAAATAAAAAAAATATATAAAATATTTTTTTATTTATTATCTTTAACTGCTTTATCAACAGCCTCTTGTAATTTCATACCCTTACGTAAATTATTTCTAGCTGCAGTAATTACTCTACGATATTTAATAGCTTCATCTGTTTGATAACCAACAAACATTACTTCATCAATATTTTCATCATCAAACATATAAACTTGTTCACCTTGACGACCTGTAGGAAATAAATTTCCTTCATAATCATAATAAACATCAGTCTTACTTAAATCATTAGGAACATAACCTTGAATTATTAATAAAGCTTTACCTTCTTTTAATCTTACTACACTTCCTAAAGGTAATAATAAATCTACATCTTTACTCATTTAAATCCTCCTCTATAACACTTTTTGTTTCTTTAACTATTTCACTATTAGTATTACTATTTATAATTTTTGCAACTATTTCATCTGCAACATTATCATCTTTTTTACTATTTTTTATAGTATCTAACATAATATCACAACATTTTAATCTATTAATTATTTCCATATTTTTATAACCCATAAAAATAACATTAGATATATGTTCTTTATTAAACACAATACTATTTTCATAATTATATCCTTCGTTAACTTTAACTCCAGAATAATCACCACTAATAGACTTACCATCTAATTCACCATAAGGCATATAACCCATAATCATTATATTATCATCCATACCCTCAAGTTTAACTATACTACCTAAAGGTAAATATTTTTTAATATCCATCATAACTACCGCCTAATCCCATATATATAAGTTAACATTTTTATAATCATCTAATATAGTACCATTTACAAAATTATCATATAATTCTTGAACCCAAGGATCACTATCTCTATTCTCAAATAAATCAAATAAAGAATTCATAAATGCTCTATCTTCATCATTACAATCCCATATATACTGTTCCATTTCAAACAAATAATCTTCTCTTGTTGATGGATAAGGATCAAAACCAGAAATATCTGGTTCAACAGCACCATCCATAGCACATTGCCTAAAAGCTTGTACAACAGTATTGTATCTAGTATATGTTGCTGCATCTAAAGAACCAGTTGGTTCACCAGAAGCACAACTTACACAATAATCAATTACACTTTGATCAGCACCTCTAGAATATAAATTAGATACTGTATCATACGCCGATTCATTAGAATATATCCGCGGCGTTCCCGAGACGAGACCATCATTCAACAACTTTTCTCTAACTGATTCATAAGTCGTCTCTTCATAATTTCTTGGTATATCATTATCTGTATAACGAATTCTATGTACTATAGTATCAATTAGCAAATTACCAACAAGACTGATAACTATACCAACTCCTATACCAATAGGACCAGCCCAAGAACCGGCAGCACCACCAGCTAAAGCACTAGTAACAGCTGAACCAGCCGTACCAGCTAAGCAACCAACAGCAGCTCTACTAGCATTAATTGCTGTATTTTCCCAACTAAATTCACCTGTTGCTAAATCTATTCCTTCTAATATCAAGAAGAATACACCTGCTCCAACAGCAGAACCTTTTAATCTAGCACCAAAAGATACTTTTGTTGCACTATCAGCACTTGTTCCTAAGAAACGAGATAAACCATCTTTAAATAATTGTAATTGTGAATTAGCACTAAGTACAGAAGTATTTCCATGTAATAAATTAGATAAAATATATAATCCAGCTGGTTTCATTGCTTTACCAAAAGCAATACCTGTTCTAGATGCTGATGCAGATAATATTCTACCTCCAAATGTTTTAACAGCTGGATTAGATGCTAAAGCAGCTAATGAATTAATACTACTATTATCTCTTAATTCAGCAATTACAGAATTATATTCTTTTTCTGTTAAACCTTCTCTTAAAGTTTGTTCAACCATAGCAACAACATATTCAATATAATATGCATAACTAGAAAAGTTAGCAATATGATCATTTAAATCCATTGCAAATTCATCAATAAAAGTAGATACACTAGGCATATCTCCACCTATATCACTTTCATCAACTAAACTATGCATATCAGAAATACCTAAAGTACCAATAGCTTCTTTAATAACAGCTTCATTCCATAAATCATCTGTTTTTGCACTTTCAGATATACCTTTAAATTGTAAACCACCATCTACATAATCTTGAGAACATGCTAATAGAGAATCCGATGCATCATATAACAATTTATTAAAATGTAAAGGAACATCTAATTCAAGACCATCTACACTAAGATCGTCATCAGTTAATGTATATTCTTCTAAAGAATCTCCCATTTAGATTACTCCTTTCTTATTGATCATGACCACCTGATAAAGCATAAGCCAATCCTTGCGCTTTTGACTTCCTATCTGCCAACAAATTATTTCTATCAATTATTTTTCTCTTATATTCATTTAATTTATCTATAACAGTTTGACATTTTTGATTCTTATCACTTGCAATAGATTTCAATCTTTCAAACACATCTAAATCATTAATAAAATCTCTAGTAATGTTATCTTTATTTTCATCTTCAATAGCATCTAATTTAGATTTAGCCAATGTCATTTGCCTTTCAGCATAATTCATTGAATCATAAGCTCTTTCAAATAGAACTTTATATGAAGACGTATAATAAATAGCTTCAACTACTTTATCATACATACGCTTTAGTATTCGTTCACTACTAGCTATTTCATCAAATACCCATGCACCATTACAAGATTCTTCAACTGATTCACAAACTTCATCAATAGAAGGTACATATACATTTTCTATAACACCCATTATTAATCACCAACTAATTCTTTAGAAGCCATCATCGCACACAACTTACTAACAATTTCTTTATTAGTTATTGACTTAAAATTATAGCCTTCCTCATCTTTTGTTACACTATAAAAACGATATATATTTTCATCAAAACATATACAAACATAATCTACATTTTCATATTTACCAGTATAACAAACTATACCTCTATTATTATTAATATTTAAATATTGACCTATTTCAAACATATTACCACCTACTTCTTCATTTGATTTGAAGTATTTATCTGTGGAACATGAGATTTAATATAAGCCTGACAATCTCTTATAAAACCAAGATAATCTCCATCAAAAGAACCATCTTTTACTTTTTCTAATTTTTTCTTTTTTTCTCTAATATCAAATAAAGAAGTAAATGTTTCAACTAGAAAATATGAATCAATTCCCATTAAAGCATATGAAAGAACACCACTGTTCTTGCCAACTAAAAATAAACCAGCAGAAACAATGGCAGCAACAATAGCACATCTTTTTGCAGAACCTTTTTTCCTGTCAATGTGTTCTTCCAATATTTCAGCACTTAAAACACGTGCTTCCTCTTCAGTTAAAGTATCCACTTCTATTTTTAAAACATCTTCTGTTTTCATACTATTTATCCCTTTAATCTTTCAACACTTTTAATAAATAAATCCTTATTAATATTTTTATCAGCATAACCAATAAAACAAATACCAACAATATCATTCTCATTAAATTTTATTATCTTATTATCATTTTCAAATCCAATAGTAGCATCTATTCCTAAATAAGCAAATTCCTTACTAAATCCACTATTAATAATCATAATATATTTATCATTATTATTAATTCTAACAATACTACCAATAGGTAACAATTCTTTAACCATTATTAACCACTCTATTCAACAGCAGTATCATTAGATAAATTAGTTTCAATTGCTTGATAAGTAGGTGCTATATCATCATGAATAGATAAAGCAAAATTATTTAATGCATCTTGAATATCTTGAGACTTTTCATTTAAATAGCCCATAATACTATAAATTCTACCAGATTCTTCATTTCTAAAATTAGAACTCATTTTCTTAACTAAACCATCTAAATAAACTAACTCTTGATCAAATCTACTAGCAAAATTAGAGATTTGTTCAGATTTATTAATTAACTCATCATATGAGTATTCTAAAACCTCACCCATCTTATCACCTACCTATTACGATAATCAGATAATATTTGTCCGACTTTATTTAAAGCATCAGCTTTTGTATCTAAACTATTACATATAGTTTGTAAAGGATCTCTAGCAGCTTCTAAAGTAGCTTTATATTCACTAGCCTTTTCACCTTGCCAAGAAACCTTTAACTCATCAAAAGTATAATAAATATCTGCAATAGTTCTCTTAATATAATCTAATTCATCTATTGCATCATTTGAAACATTAACTAGTTCTCTAGAACTACCTAAACTAAGTCCACCAGAACTCATAATATCACCTTCTTATTATGCAATATTAGAAGTTGTAGCTTCTCTAGTTTCTTCTTCAATCTTACGATATGTTGGAGCTATTTCTTCACTAATAACATCTGCAAACTTTCTAATAGCTTCTTTAAAGTCTTCTCCATGTTCTTCTACTGTATTAATAGCATTAATAACTTTAGTAGCATCTTCAGATTGATAATTGCTACTTAATTCATTAGCAGTTTGAGCTAATTCATTTAATTGAGTTGTAAATGTACTAGTAAAACCTCTAATTCCTTCTGCCTTGCTAATTAAATCATCATAACTAAAACTTAAATTTCCACCCATATCATTCACCTACATTCTTTCAAACTTTTGAAATGCTTCAGCAGCATTTTCAACAGCAGTACCTTGATGTTCAACAGTACCAATAATCACTTTTAAAGGATCACGTAACTCCTCTATTTTTCTTTTATACTCATCAGACTTTTCACCAGTCCAACTTTCTCTTAAAGCATCATATAAATAATAAATTTCATTTACAGTGCTTCCAAAATCTTTTGCCAAACCAACGATGCTTGAGCCTTGATTTTGCATTTCACCAAGACTATTAATATTTGTTTCCATATATTTCCTCCTACTATAATTTAATTATACATTATATACCCATAATATTGAATATTTTTTACATAACATTAACACAAAAAAAAATAGTACTAAGTACTATTCTGCTCCTCTACATAATAAAACTGCAGGTAATGACATAAAGAATATTTTAATATCTAACCATAAATTAGCAATATTAGAATACTCTCTTTCTAATTGTAATCTCTTTAAGAAAGTAGTATTACTTCTACCATTAACTTGCCAATAACCAGTTAAACCAGGTTTAGTCTTAATAATATCTTTATAATACAAACCCATATCTTCAACTTCTCTTGGTAAATAAGGTCTATTACCTATTAAATGCATATCACCCTTTATTATATTAATAAATTGAGGTATTTCATCAATAGATAACTTTCTAATTATCTTACCTACTTTAGTAACTCTAGGATCATTCTTTAATTTCTTATTAATATTATATTCTTCTCTTATCTTAGGATCACTTTCTAATAATTTTTCTAATACCTTATCAGCATCTTTACACATAGTTCTAAATTTATAAAACTTAAATAACTTACCATTCTTACCTATTCTTTGTTGAGTATAGAATACACTCTTAAAATCACCACATAACATATAACCTATCTTAACAAATATAGTAGCAACTAATAATAAACATAAACCATATATAGAAAATACTAAATCAAATATTCTTTTAAACCCATAATAAAAGAAATGATTCTTTACCTTATCACTAGATAATTCTATACCATCTATAACATATTCATTCATAATAAAACCCCTCTGAATAGTTCAATAGTATAATAAAATTATCTCAATTAATCAAGTTTTACTCTTTATCTAATATCATAGTTAAATAATAATCATCTTCAAAAAACTTTCTATTAATTACTTTAAACCCAACTTTTTCATAACATTTAATTGCTCTTTTATTCTCTTCTCTAACTTCAATTACTAATCTACCATGTAAATCTTTTATTATAGTATTAACAAACTCACTACCTAAACCTTTACCAGTATATTCTGGTTTCATAGCAACCCCTATTAAATAACAACCAAGAATCTCTCTAATTCTACCATAACCAATATAATTATTATTATCATCTAATACTTTAACATATTCATTATCTCTAACTTCTTTTAAACATAACTTTCTACCAGTATTAACCATCTCTTCCCAAGAAGGTTCATTATAAATAGAATAAAACCCATCATATTTCCAATTACAAATATCTTTAGCATCTTCTAAAGTAAACTTATCTAGTCTCATAAACATCACTAATTGAATTATAACATAAAAAAAGAAGCAATATTGCTTCTTAATAATTCTCACTCTTTAATTCAAAATAACTTTGAGGATGAGCACATACTGGACATACAGCTGGTGCTTTCTTACCAATTACTACATGACCACAATTTCTACAAATCCAAATAGCATCTTCATCTTTACTAAATACTACTTCATCTTCAATATTCTTAAGTAGTTTTCTATATCTTTCTTCATGATGTTTTTCTATTTCTCCAACCATTCTAAATTTAGCAGCAATAGCTTTAAAACCTTCTTCTTCTGCTTCTTTAGCAAATGTTTCATACATATCTGTCCATTCATAATTCTCACCATCAGCAGCAGCTTTTAAATTATCAATAGTACCAGGTACTTCTCCACCATTTAATTCTTTAAACCACATCTTAGCATGTTCTTTTTCATTATTAGCAGTTTCTTCAAAAATAGCAGCTATTTGTTCATAACCATCTTTCTTAGCTTTACTAGCAAAATAAGTATACTTATTTCTAGCTTGAGATTCACCAGCAAAAGCTGCTAATAAATTTTGTTCAGTTTTACTTCCTTTAAGTTCCATATATATTCCTCATTTCATAAACTAATTATAACAAAATAAAAAAGTCTTATAAAGACTTTTTATTAATTCTCTTTAACTTTTATCCATATTCCTTTTGGTGTACTATTATCTATTTTATTATAAAGATTATCATCTTCATCAAAAAGCGTAAAAGGAACAGCGAAACTCTTAGAAGTATCTTCAGGCATTGCCTTAGGTGTTTTTAACTCGCTCAAGAAACTATTTAAAAACATATTAGAAAAAGTAGTACCAGCACTCATATCAAAGCTACTTAAATTAAGCATATTTAAAGAAGTATCTCTAAACATACTAGAAAAATCAGTAACGCTTGCTGTATTCCAATTCAAATTTCCTACATTTGTTAAAGATGTAGCATATCTAAACATACTAGCCATAATTTTAACATTTCCTGTATCCCAATTATTTAAACCCTTTATGTCATTTAAATTTGTTGTTTCAAAGAACATCATATTAAATGATTCAACACTAGAAGTATCCCAATTACTTAAAGCATCTACATTGGTTAAAGACTTACACTCTCTAAATGTACGATTCATTGTAGTTACTTTAGAAGTATCCCAATTCTTTAAACCATCTATATTAGATAAAGCAGGTGTATCAACAAATGTAGCTTGCATATTTTCTAAACTAGCAGTATTCCAATTAATTAAAGCATCTACATTTTCTAATTTATCCATATAGTTAAAAGTATAACTCATATTTTTAACTTTAGATACATCCCATTTTTCTAATCCTTTTAAATTAGTAATAGTTCTATTTATTTCAAATATATGATGGATATCTTCTAAATTAGAAGTATTCCAATTAGCCAAACTTTCTAAACTAGTATATGTCATAGGATTACTAGTATTAGAAGAAGCAAAACCATATATCATTTCTTTAGTATTAGATACATCATATCTTTCTAAACCAGACATATCAGTTAAACGAATTAAATATTTAAACATATAAGATGCATTTTCATTTAATGCTGGAGTTCTATCTTCACTCCACCAATAAATAATTCCATTATCAAACCACATATATATTGGATAAGGACTATCACTAGTAGAAACTATATTAGCTTCTTGCTTATTAACATCCTCTGGTTCCGTTTCAGAATACTTAATAGCAACAATACTAGTATTAATAGTATTATATGTATACTCAGCTATACTAGTATCATCTCCTGCAAGTAACTTCATCTTATTATTAACATCTATACCAGGTAAAAATATTGCATCTTTAGCATCTATTTCTATATTAGCATTTATATTTATTGTATATACACTGACAGCTTTTACTACTAAAGGTGTTACTAATAATACAATTATTAACATAGAAACATTTTTTACTTTTCTATATTTCTTCAATAATACCAAAGTAACTACTAAAGATATAACAAGTATACTTAAAAATATAAATACTTTATCACTAGTATTTGGATTCGTAATAGCATTAACTATCTCCTCTATAACACTATCTTCAGTTTCTAAATCTATCTTTAAAACAGCATCATCTTTAAAAGTACCATTATCTAAATTTGTAGGTTTCTTAACATAATTAACATTTACAAAAATAGTTTTTTCTTCTCCACCTTTAATTATATTAGAATCATTATCATATGTAACATTATAACTTACATAATCTTTATCTAAAGAACTATTAGCTAAAGTATAATCTTTACTAGAAGTATTCTTTAATACTACTTTATAAGTAATATTATCATCAATAACATTTAATCTTAAATTTAAATTAACATTATTCCCCTCTATACTAGGATTACTTATTTCTTCCACATTACCATTATATTCATTAACAGTAATACTCTCTATATTAATATCTTCTGCATAAACAAATATTGGAATAAATAAAATAATAAAGAATAATATCTTTTTCATATACTTCACCTATTATCATTATAACATAAAAAAAGAAGATTATTTATCTTCTTTTTCCATGTTCTCTTTAGCAACTGTCAACATTAATTTAATTCTATTAACTTGATTAGTATGACTAGAACCAGGATCATAATCTATAGCAACAATATTACTATTAGGATATAGATTCCTAATTCTTTTAATAACTGCTTTACCTACTATATGATTAGGTAAACAAGCAAATGGTTGTACACAAACAATATTATTAATACCATCTTTAATTAATTCAACCATCTCACCAGTTAAGAACCAACCTTCACCAGTTTGATTACCAGTAGAAAGTATTCCATCTACATTATTAGCTAAATGATGAATATTAGTTGGCATTCTAAATCTCGTACCATCTAATACTTTTCTAACAGGTTTCTCATACATATCTATTAAATGTAATGCTGTATTATTAATTAAAGCATCTTTAATACTAGTCTTCATTAATTTCTGTTTAATAACTGCATTTAATGCACAATATTTAACAAATCCCATTAATTCTGGACTAAATACTTCAGCACCAGCTTCTTCTAATTTATCAACTAAATGATCATTACCAAATGCATGATATTTAATTAAAATCTCACCTACTATACCAACTTTAGGTCTATCTTCTAATTTAACTTTAATATGATCAAAATCTCTAACTATATCATTAATATTTCTCTTATATTCACTTAGTTTACCTCTAGCTACAGCTTTCTTACATCTTTCTAACCATTCATTATATAATTTTTCACTATCACCCTTATTAACTTCATAAGGTCTAGTAGCATATAATAATTTCATTAATAAATCACCATATACTACAGCTTGAACAGCTTTATTAGCAAAAGATGGAGTTACATGGAAAGCTTGTTCTTTCTCTAAACCACTTAAATTAAATGATAAAATACTAACTTTCTCTAAACCAGCATCTCTTAAAGCTTTCCTAATTAAACCAATATAATTAGTAGCTCTACAACCTCCACCAGTTTGTGTAATAATAACACTAGTATTATCTAAATCATATTTACCACTCTTTAAAGCATGAATTAATTGACCAGTAACTATTAAAGCAGGATAACAAGCATCATTATTAACATAATTTAAACCACATTCAACAGTATCATCATTAGAATCACTTAAATATACAGCATTATAACCTTCACTATTTAAACAACTTTCAAATAAAGGCATATGGAATGCAGTCATATCAGGGAATAATAAAGTATGTTTCTTATCACTTTCTTTAAAATAATTCTTCTTATATTGATAAGTATGATATTTACTAATATCATTTTCTCTCTTATTCATACTAGCTATTAAAGATCTAATTCTTATCTTAGCAGCCCCTAAATTATTAATTTCATCTATCTTAATAGTAGTAAATATTCTATTATTATATCTTAATATTTCATCAGCTTGATCAGTAACAATAGCATCTAATCCACAACCAAAACTATTTAAATTAACTAGTTCTAAATTAGCATGTTGACTAACTACATCAGCAGCATGATAAACTCTACTATGATAACTCCATTGATCTACTACTCTTAATTTACTACTAATCTTACTTAAATGACATATAGAATCTTCACTTAATACTGCTAAACCTAAACTATTAATCATTGTATCAATACCATGATTAACTTCTTTATCTAAATGATATGGTCTACCAGCTAAAACAATAGCTCTCTCATTATGTTCATCTATATATTTTAAGAACTCTTCTCCTTTAGCTCTAACATCATCTTTAAATCTTCTTTGTTCTTTAAAACCTTCACTAATAGCATTCTTTAATTCATCATTACTAAATTTATATTCTTTAAAACAATCTAATTCTTTAATTCTCTTATATAAAGCTTTTTCATCTAATGGTAAGAAAGGATTAATAAATTTAATCTTATCTCTTTCTAAATCTTCTACATTTAATTTAATAGCTTCACTATAACTTTGTACAATAGGACAATTAAAATGATTATCACTATTCTTAAACTCTAAATTCTCATACATTATACAAGGATAGAATATAGTCTTAATACCTTTACTAAGTAAATTCATAATATGACCATGAACTAACTTAGCTGGATAACAAACTGATTCAGAAGGCATTGATTCAATACCTGTTTCATATAATTTATGATTAGAATGATCACTAATAATAACTCTAAAACCTAATTTAGTTAACATAGTAAACCATAAAGGATAATCTTCATACATATTTAAAGCTCTAGGTATACCAATAGTACCTCTATAAGCATCTTCTTCTTTTAAAGGTTCATAACTAAATAATCTATCATATTTCCAAGAATACATATTAGGTAACATACTATTAGAACCATTATTACCAGAACCTCTTTCACATCTATTACCAGATATAAAAGACTTCTTATTAAACATATTAATAGTTAAAGCACAATGATTCTCACAACCTTGACATCTACTATGTAATGTCTTTATCTTTAAATCTAATATCTCTTCTTTATTTAACATACTAGTTTTAATATCTTGATCTTCATATTTCTTATAATTATCTAATGCTATTAAAGCAACACCATAAGCACCCATTAAACCTGCTATATCAGGTCTAATAACTTCTTTACCAGTAATATTTTCAAAACTCTTTAAAACAGCATCATTTAAGAAAGTACCACCTTGTACTACAATCTTTTTACCTAAAGTAGAAACATCTCTAATCTTCATAACTTTTTGTAAAGCATTACGAATAACACTATATGATAAACCAGCAAATATATCACTTAAAGGTTTACCTTCTTTTTGTGTTTGTTTAATCTTACTATTCATAAATACAGTACATCTACTACCAAGATCTATTGGTGCTTTACTAGTAACAGCTTCTTTAACAAAATCAGATACAGTCATATTTAAACTCTTAGCTAATGTCTCTATAAATGATCCACATCCTGAAGAACAAGCTTCATTAAGCATAATACTATCAACATTACCATCTTTAATCTTGATATATTTCATATCTTGTCCACCAATATCAATAATACTTTCTACACCAGGACAAAAATAATTAGCAGCTTCATAATGAGCCATAGTTTCTATTTCACTTATATCTAAATTAAATGCAGTCTTAATTAACATTTCTCCATAACCAGTAGAACCACTACTTCTAATAACAGTATTCTCTGGAACACAATCATAAAACTTTAATAACATATCTTTTAAAGTATCAACAGGAGTACCCTTATTACTTCTATAGTCTTCATATAAAAGTTCACCATCATAAGAAATAGCAACTAATTTAGCAGTAGTACTACCTGCATCTATACCTACAAATAAATCACCACTATAAGTACTTAAATCTCCTCTTTTAACTTTATCTTTATCATGTCTCTTTTTAAATTTCTCATAATCTTTTTCATCTTTAAATAAAGCTTCTAAAGTATTGCTTTCACTCTCATGAAAATTACTTAATTTATCTATCAAATCTAATAAATCATCTTTACTAAATTCTTTTCTCTTCTCTTTATCTAAAATAGCACCTATACATACAAATAATCTTGCATCATTAGGAGTAATAACTTCACTATCTTTAAGATTTAAAGTCTTAATAAATCTATCTTTTAAAGCACTTAAATAATTAAGAGGACCACCTAAGAAAATAACATTACCTTTAATAGGTTTACCACAAGCTAAACCACTAATAGTTTGATTAACTACAGCTTGCATAATAGAAAGTGCTATATCTTCTTTCTTAGCTCCTTCATTTAATAAAGGTTGAATATCAGTCTTAGCAAAAACACCACATCTAGATGCAATAGGATATATTTGTTCACCCTTTAAAGCTAATTCATTTAAACCTTCAGTAGTAGTATTTAATAACACTGCCATTTGATCTAAGAAAGCACCTGTACCACCAGCACAACTACCATTCATTCTTTGTTCAATACTTTGACCAAAATAAATAATCTTAGCATCTTCTCCACCTAATTCAATAGCAACATCAGTTTGAGGAGCATACTTACTAATACCATTCTTACAAGCAATAACTTCTTGAACAAAATCTATATCTAAGTATTTAGCTAAAGCAATAGCACCACTACCAGTAGCAATCATTGTATATGATTGTTCACCAAATTTATCAATAACATCATTTAATAAATCCATTAAAGTCTTCTTAGTATCACTAAAATGTCTTCTATAATCACTATATAAAACATTTTCTTTATTATCCATAACTACTATTTTAACAGTAGTACTACCTACATCTATACCAATATTTAATACTTTTTTCATGATATCACCCCACAACGTGTACCTACTTAGTATACCATATATTTTAATAAATTACCCTATTAATAATAATTAATACACTTATACTATAAAGTGTTTAACAAAAAAAGAAGATTAAATCTTCTTATATTTATCTTTTAAATTATTTACTAAAATACAACACTTCTTATAAGCTAAAGAATCTTTCCCATATCTAGATTCAATATCTTTTAATCTTCCTTCATAACCTAAATCATTACCACTTTTATCTATCATCATATCTGCCATATTTAAAATATCTAAATATAAAGAATTATAATCAATATCTATTTCACCATGATAATATATTTCATTATAATATTTAAAACCCATATCTTTTAAAATATTAGCACCACATATACCATGATTATCTTTATCAAATTCATAACCTATATCATGATTAATACCAATAACATATAATTCTTTTAATTCTTTATCTGATAGATTTAATTTCTTACCTATCTCAACCATCTTTTTAGCTACACCTAAACTATGTAACATTCTATCTTTATCCATAAATACTCCTTTAATAAAAAGATGATTATTCATCATCTTCATCTATATCATCTTTACTACCTTTATTTTTAAATTGTAATATCATAGGACTACCAGTAAAATCAAAATTATCTCTAATAGTATTTTCTAAATATCTAGCATAACTAAAATGAACTAACCCTTTATCATTACATCTAAAAGTAAATTTAGGAGGACATATACCTGTTTGACTACTAAAGAATATTTTTAATTTCTTACCCTTATAACCAGGAGCTTCATGTAATCTAGTAGCATCATTAATAACATTATTTAATAAACTAGTAGGTACTAATCTACTATTATTTTCATAAGCACTTAATACTTCAGGCATTAACATATGTATTCTTTTCTTAGTCTTAGCAGATAAGAATACTACTTTAGCATATGTCATAAATTGAAATTCAGCTTTAATTAATTCTTTCCATCTCTTTAATTCAGTATCTTTATCTTCAATAACATCCCATTTATTAACAACTAATACTAAACCTTTACCAGCTTCAATAGCATAACCTGCTATATGTTTATCATGTTCAATAATACCAGTAGAAGCATCTATTACTAATACACATACATCAGATCTATCAATAGCTTTTAAACTTCTAAGCAAAGAATACTTCTCTATCTCTTCATATATTCTGCCTTTCTTTCTCATACCGGCAGTATCTATAACAACATATTCATTACCATCATATTTAAATTTAGTATCAATAGCATCTCTAGTAGTACCAGCTATATCACTAACTATAGATCTTTCTTCATTTAATAAAGCATTTATTAAACTACTCTTACCTACATTAGGTCTACCAATAATACAAAATTTTAATAAATCATTCTTAACATCAATATCATCATTAAAATCCTTAGTAACTTCATCTAATAAATTACCAAACCCTATATTATGAGAAGCACTAATAGGAATAACATATTCAAAACCTAATTCATAATAATAATATATTCTCTCTTCTTGTAATTCTTTATTATCTAATTTATTTAAAGCAACTATAACTTTCTTATTAGATTTCATTAACATATCTCTAATAGCTAAATCATTACTAGTTAAATCTTCTCTAGCATCAACAACAAATATAATAACATCAGATTCATCTATAGCTATTTCAGCTTGAACTTTAATATCTTTATTAAAGTCCCCTTCTCCTAAATCAATACCACCAGTATCAACTAATAAGAACTTCTTATTATTATATTCTACATCACCATATATTCTATCTCTAGTAACACCAGGAGTATCTAATATAATAGATTTCTTCTCACCAATAAGTCTATTAAATATAGTACTCTTACCTACATTAGGTCTACCAATTAAACAAACACATTTTTTCATCTAGTACCCCTCCTTTTATCAAAAGTATTTTAACATATCTCTAATATTTAAACAACATTTCATAAAAAAAAGAACTTTATAGTTCTTTATTTTTCTAAATCACTTGTCTTTACAGTTATAACTGGACGAACTGAATAGGAATCAGCCGCCTCCATTTCTCTTAGTATACCTGTTGGAGCATATATAATATATACTTTTGTAGCACTTGAAGATAATGGTGTTTCTAACCAATAACCTGATGCAAATCCTCCACCTTCAAATCCTACTAACTTCTCAGTTAGATAAGTACATGGATTATTTTCTTCAAATAGATAACTACATGCAGCCATTGCTTCTTGATATGTTAAAAATCTTGCTGCTCTATCAGTATATGTAAATGGTTCTATAGTATGACTAGAAGATAGAACTGTATTACCTGTTCCATTTTCATTTGCTATAGTTGTTCCTTTTTCTGTAACAATTTGTCTAGTTCCTGGAACTATTAATAATGGATTTGACCATTCTGCAGTTGAAGGTAAATGTTGATAATTTGAAACAGGTCCTAAAAAGTTTCTACCTATATCATGATATTCTACTTCTTCATCATAATAGTTTTTATGATATATTAAACTAGCTATATTATCATTAGTAGTTAAATAATAAAATCTTTCTGTATCTGGATCATATATTCCATCATTATTTACATCACAATCATAAGCATCACCAGCTTTTGGATCACCTTCAGGAATAGTTCCATATGTAATTGGATTACCTTTTCCAACATGTTTTCCACAGCCAAAATTATTATTTGATGTAGCACATATTGTAGAATGTAATGTAGTTGCTTTTTTACAAACATATACCGGTTCAACAACTGGTTCTTCTACTTTTTCATTATTTGGTTCAGATGGTTCAATTGCTTTTTCTTTTGGTTCTGCAATAACTACTTTTGCTTCTAATTTTAATTCAAATTTTGTTAATGCATATACTGTTACTGGTATTAATAATACTGGTATTAAAAATAACATATATTTAGAAGCTTCTCTTCTATTTAAGATTAATAATACTATTGTAAATATTGATACTACAAATACAATTACCATTAATGCAATTCCTATATTATTTGTATTTGGATTCTTAGTTTCATCTTTTGTAGTTACACTTAAATTTACTACTTGATTATCTTCCATTGTTCCATTAACTAATAATACTGGATCTACTTGTTTAGTATATGTAGCACTTAATTTAAATGTTTTTTCTTTACCTTTTTCTACTATTAAATCTTCATCTTCTATTTTATATGTTACATATTCTGATTTAGAATCAAAAGTATTACTTAATTCTACATCATCATCTGAATCATTTTTAATAGTTAGATTATAGATAACAGAATCATCTTTATTATACATTTTAATATTAAGTTTAATGTTATTACATTCATAACTAGATGGCTCTAATTCTTCAGCAAATCCTTTCTTTTCATTTAATTCTAACTTTGTTATTAATACTTTTGAATCACATTCTGCATATACCATAAAAGGTATTAAAAGTATTAACATAAATAATATCTTCTTCATACTATCACCTATTCTCATTATATCATAAAAAAGATATCTTTCTATCCCATACGAGTATAATTAATTTCTATAACAGGCCTTACACCAATATCTGTTGTATTAGCAGCTCTATTCTTAGCAAGACTCATTTTAGAACCATTAACCGTCCAAACATTAGAATATAAATCAGTAGAAGGAGTTTCTAACCAATAACCATAAGCATATTGATTATTTATATAATTAGTATTTTCTAATAAGAAATTACATTGATTGTTGCTAGATAAACTCCCAACACTAACATCATCCCCAATTGGGCAAGCACTTCTTATTTCACTATATGAAGGAAATCTAGCAGCATAACTACCATAATCAAAAGTAAGAATTTTATCTCCATTACTATTATAAATATCCCTAGTATTCAATGTAGAACCAATTAACCATACATTTTTTCTGGGTAAAAATCCCGCAGCAGTAGCTGGACCAAGTACTGTAGCATTACCAGCATGATATGGAACTACACCTTCACTATGTAATTTTACTGGCCCATTATGTCCATAATTACTATAGTAAATTAAAGTTACTATTTCAGCTGAAGCATCAGATTTTAAAACATAAAATCTTTCTGTAACTGGATCATAAGTGTAATCACCATTAATATCACAATCAAAAGCTTCACCTACTTTATAAGGTTGTCCAGATACATGAAGTTTACCGAAAGTTATATCTTGATTTGACATATTTGTACCTGCACAACTAGTTTGACCAGTACTATCAGATGTTGCAGTACATGTTTCAGTATGCAAAGTACGTGCAGCTAAACAAAATTTTCTACCATCAGTTATTTCTATTTCAACAGGTTCTTCTACTTCTTCAACTTCTTCAATACCAACAAGTATTGTTACTTTAGTATTAAAATTAATTTTAAAATCCTTATAAGCATATACTACTATAGGAATTATTATTCCTATTAAACCAACTATAACAAATAGTTTACCTATTCTATTCTTTCTTCTTAATATTAAGAATAAACCAATACTAATAACAAATACTATACATACTATTGTTAAAATATTTTTAACAGATAATGTCTTAGGATTATCTACTGTATCAGGTACATTAGTAGAAGTAGGAGTCGGATCTACTGCATCATGAGTAACATCATCAATACCCAAAGCAGAATCAACTCTACCTAATTCATTAGATACTTCTAAAGAATATACTTTATCATCATAAAATACACCTTCATCAGCTTCACTTTCTGCTACTTGATGAGTATATTCTATATGTAATTGAAATGTTTTACTACTACCATTCTTAACAACATAATCTAAATCAGGAGCTATTAACATATACTCAACATGATTACTTTCAACAAGTTTATTATATAATTCAATATCTTCTCCAGATTCATTCTTAATAACTAAATTATATGTAATAGAATCATCTAAATAAGTAAATTGAATATCTAAATTAATATCTTTACCACTAACTCTAGGACCGTTAACTTCTTTACCATATCCTTCTGTACTATCTTTTCTAACAGATTGAACTGTTACTTTACTTTCATCATATTCAGCATAAACTATAAAAGGCATTAACAATATTAACAAAAATAATATCTTCTTCATACTATCACCTATTATGATTATAACATAAAAAAAGATATCAAAAGATATCTTTTTAATATTATCTATTTAAAGAAACATAATGATAATCTACTTCTATAACAGGTCTTACACCTCTATTAGTATTATTAGCAGCTCTATCCCAATAAATTCTCTTATCTCTACCACTAATCATCCAAATATTTTCATTATCATTAAAATTAGGTGTTTCTAACCAGTAACCCATAATATTATTAGTATTAGTATAAATAGTATTTTCTAATAAGAAACTACAATGATTATAAGTAGTTAAACCATTAATAGTAACATCATCTACTAAAGGACAAGCTCTTCTTATCTCAGTATATTTAGGTAATCTAGCAGCATATGGTCCATAATTAAATGTAGTAACAAAACTGCCATCTTTATTTGTAATAGGTCTCATACCTAAATTAGTACCAACATTTTTCCATTGATTTTTAGTTGGTAACATAGTAACAGCAGTAACTGGTCCTTGTGTTTGTGCATTACTAGAATGATAAGCTATTTTAGAAGCATCAAGAAGTTTAACAGGAGTACTACCATTAAAATTACTATAAGCAATAAATATTAAATTATCGTCATCTTCACCCAAATAATAAAATCTTTCAGTTTCAGAATCAAAATAATGATCTTGATTAACATCGCAATCAAATGCATCACCAGGTTTTAAATAACTAGATCCAGGAATAGTACCATATGTTATAGTTTGACCAATTGGTATACCTTGACCAGCACAATAATATTGTGTACCAGATGATAAATTTGATCTAGCATTACATTTTTCAGTATGTAAAATAGTTGCCGGTCTACATATTGGATTACCACTAACTTCAACTTCAATTATTTCATCACCAACAGGTTCCTCTTCTACAATACCAACAAGTATTGTTGCTTTAGTACTAAAATTAATTTTAAAATCTTTATAAGCAAATACTACTAAAGGAGTAATAATACCTATTAAACCTACTATAACAAATACTTTACCTATCCTATTCTTTTTTCTTAATATCAAGAATAAACCTATACTAATAACAAATATAATACATACTATAACAAGTACATTCTTTACTGCTTTAGTATTAGGATTATCTACTGTTGCAGGCACATCAGTAGAAGTAGGAGTTGGATCAACTGCATCATGAGTATCTCCG
>JAEEGL016836113.1_pt1 | contig 55003 bp, 71 predicted proteins | sample 9134231 | NCBI WGS metagenome assembly JAEEGL01 (sample SAMN16246548, study PRJNA631951) | gut metagenome | biome: gut microbiome; feature: rumen; material: fiber-attached | host: Bos | place: Iran: Karaj | collected 2018-10
ACTACTGTATGAGACCGGCACGGTTCTACCTTTCGCAATCGCATTCGAGAACAAGGCCAATTGCGCCTCCAAGATACCGTTCTGGTTGTAGTTGGCATAGGTTGAACTCGGAGCCGCATTGGTATTGTAGCCGCTTTTGGAATTGCCTAAGAAGTTATATACCCTTGACTCCAAACCGCTTGACGGAAGCATCCATTTACCGCGCTTATATTGTTCGTCAAGTTGTGATTCGGTAATACCATTAGCAGCAACGTCGGCAGGGCACCAAGTGTCGGCAAGTCTTGCGGCAGGGAACATAAACTCGCGATACCTCGTGGGATTGGGAACATTATGATCGTCTGCATACTTCACAAGCATTTGAGTAAGGTCAGCCAAAGCCTGCGGGGTCTGCGGATGAGTATTACCATGCTCATCCTTACAGTTATCCGGAAGGTCACTGTCGGCAATTCCCATGTAGTCGAGTACGGCTTGCAACACAGTGTCTGCATAGGCAAGTAATGTATTGCGTTCTGACTCACTATTCATGTTAGTCAAATAACTCGCAGATTGCACGGCCCATCCGTCAGTTTGTGTATCGTCCTGCATAGCGACTCCGCCTCCGGCAGCAGCAACAGCAGCTGCATCTTTACACAAATAGACATCACCGCTACGGTTACTCAAAGGTGTATCGAAAACATCACTCCTACCCGTCGCTGTAGCGATTGCGGCCAACAAGCCGTCAACATACACATCATTTGACTTTGTGTCGTCCAAGCCAACGGAACTACCACCAGTAACTGGATACATGCCCCAGCATTGGGTTGATACACCTCCATAACTACTACTTGTTCCATCGGAGGAAGTAGGCATCGTGACATTATTCGCACTTGCATTAGTGCCTCCACAGTACGAATAAATCCACAACTTGTAATAGTCGCATTCGGCGGCATTTGTGGTAAGAACGTCTTCGGAAGTGAACATTTGCCTCATCACAACAAGTCCTGCAAGGGCTTTCGAGGCATCGTCCTCGTTATCAAACTCGCCGTCTGTCCATGCAAAGTCACCAACCTGCGGAACACGGCGCCACAAACCGATGGTCTTTTCTAAATAGCGCTCGTTTCCGTTGATGTCGGTCAGTGTGGCGCGGACAACCATAGTTACCTGGCTCACCAAAATGACATGGATGGACGAAGAATAGACATCCTCTATCTCAGCGTATGACGACATTCCTGTTGTCTGTATGGTCCACTGCACATCAGGCGTCCAAGTTCCGTCTGCCTTTTGCACTGCGGCCACATTGTTGCCAGTACCATTTACGATAAGCTCAAGTTCGTCGTAGTAGCCACCGGTCACACTTCCGTTTGAAACGACAGGATTGTTCAATTCAGAAGGATTGATGTACTTTCTTCCGTCAATAGCAAGCATTGCAGCAGTAACAGATGTGGTGGCGAAATCCACGTACAGCGCATTGTCTGTGATGGAAATAGTGGAATCGTAGATATTGCCATATCGCTTGATCAGTCTCGCAACATCCTTGTAGTACAGTCTTCCGCTCGGCGTTGCGCTGGTCGAGGCCATAGCAATGCGACCAGACAGCTTGCACGATCCGGCATCGCCCACATCGAGAAGCCAACGCATGGTGTCGCCATCAATGGTCTGCTCTTGCCAGTTCACATTGTCTATGTCGATGTAAGTCACAGCCGCACCTGATGCCTTCATGCTCAACACATGGGCACGGGTTGCCGCAGCAAGCATTGGGCACTTTGTGATTGTGAGACTCGTCAGTGAAGAATAACCTTGGATAGACAGAGTTTCAAGGGCCGAACAGTTCTGCACACTCAACGATGTAAGTTTCGATGACAGCCTCAATGTCGTAAGCGTAGGCGTTTGCGGCAGGGCAACAGATAGAATGTCTGTGTAGCGCAAGTCCACCAAAGCCGCTCTTGTCAGTCCTGCAATATTGATGCTGTTGCCGCCGACACTTGAGCATCCGTTGAACGACAGCGTGGAAAGTCTCGTGGCGGATCCTACGGTTACTCCAGAGCAACGGAACGCTGGCAAATAATTTGCTTTCTCCGCATCCGACAGAGCCTGCCATGCAGATGCCGTGATGCTGCCACCGCCCACCGTTGTGGAATAGTAGGTCGATGGCTCGGCCTTGAACTCCGTCAACCGTTTACCATTCAAAGTCAATGTACCGGCGGGGTTGAAGCAGTTGTCGCCGATGTTGCCGATACTGCGGTAATAGTTGATTCCATAAATGGTGATACCGTCATCACTCTTTGCCGTAGGCGTGATTACAATTTCATAATAGCCATTGGGCATGTTGGCAGCGCCCGGAGCTACCCTGACATGAGGGTTGTAACCAGATTGCGCAACAGCTGCCGTAGGATATAGCCATTGGTGCGGGACAAGACGGAAGGTGTAGGTGGATGTCTGTGTTGTGCTGTTCGGCAATGCGGCCATCACCATAGCAAACGACTGCGAAAGGTCGCTGATACCTGTGTTGACCGTGGAGCCTGGGGCAAACTCTCCGAATGCCGCGTATGATGCCATATAGACAAGTCTGCGCTTCATCCATTGAAGTTCGGCCTGAAGTTGGTCGCCCATACTCTGCTCAATGGGGTCAACCTGCCTTTGGTCGCTGGTGTAGTTCATCAGTTTCGGGAACTCGTACCTGATACGGGCCGCCTCGTTATACGCCATTGCTGGGATATAACGCTGCACATCGAAGATATAGCGGTTCAAAGCCTTCCATACGCCGTTCATTCCGCTGCTCACCGTGCTTCCCGTGCCCCCTGTCAGCGATGACATGGAACCAAGAATGCTTCGCAGTGTGTCGCCGATTTCAAGCGAATCTTCCCACATTTCCTCGCAAAGGTTGAACAGCACATTGTTGCCGCCTTCATACAAGGAATCTGTCTCGTTGACATCATCCTCTGCGTATGGGTGCATACGGTCGATGTAGTAAGGCTTGGTCTGCAAGCCGCTGTTATCTGTGGCAAGCACGGTGTCAACATCGTCTTGGTGCAACTCAAACTTCCATCCGCCCCAATTACCCATACTTCCAGAAGTGGGCACAAGCACATAGTATGTGTTCTTGCTACAATTATCCGTACCTGCGATGAAGTGGTTCTGGAAAGCATAGTGGAACTTCAGGGAGTTAATCACGAAATAATCGCCGATGTTGGCTTTTGCATGTGCAACGATGCCGCCGATGAAGGCTCTGTTGACATAACCCTCATAGTCTGCCTTTTGGTTGCTCGTCAATGCGTTCCAAGCGGAATAGGTCGCATAGGCCAATGTTCCGCTTTCTGCGCTTGAATCCACAAGGTTCACCTCGTCGTATGAGGTTCCGTTCCACAATCCCGCATTGACCCATGCGCCGTCAGCGAAGTCATAACGATACAATTTATAGTCGGAACACCAATACTTGTTTCCAGTGTCTTGTGCCGCGCTGCTCGAAGCAAAGTCGCTAAACGATCCCAACACACCGCCTGATGTGATAAACGGCTTGATGCGTGGATTGTGCAGAAACAGGAAGTTCCATGTGTTCCTGATGAACGGCATGAGATCGGAATGTGGGTATTCTCCCGTATAGAGGTGCGTATCGTCTGTCGTTGTTATGTCGGCTGTTTTTCCACCATCGAAATCAATGCACTTTTGTGAATGCTGCAAACCGGAATCGGTGCGGTACATGAATGCTTCGTTTTCCGGGCTGTAATACACCTTCGGATAAGTGTCGCTGCCGTGAACAACATCGTCGAAAGGCACGCGCATGTCCGTCAGCTCCTTGTTGTTGTCGGCACCTTCAATCATCATAAAGTTCGGGAACTTCGACTTGACATAGCCCCAGGTCGGCTTATCCATTTTGCCGGGTCCCCATGCACCTGGTCCGCGATACACTGGCGAAGCATTGTCGCTTGCCTGCGTGAAGAACAGGAACGGTTCGAGGTGTTTTGCGACAACAGCACCAGGCGTGGTAGCTTGCAAAGCATTTGCTCCGCAATAAGCCTTGTGCAGGTCGTTATAGAGCTTGTTTACACCGATGATGTGTGACTGCATGGAAGAAGCATAGTTGACTTTCAGAACCAGTTTCTGCGCCATAGGAAGGCCGCTTGCAATGGTATAGCCAAGACCACGGTACTTTCCGTTTCCGTCAATCCATCCATCAGGCACCCTGACACCTTGAACGCCGTCAATGTCAACAAGTGGATAAGTCTTTGCTGTTTCGGCGACAGGGAAGTCTTTTCCAAGATTACCTCCTGTGATGGAAACCACTTCGTTCTCGTCGTCCACCTCGTAGGTTATGCTTTCATGCAAATCCGTCAACGGCACATCAATGGTTGCCGAAAGGTCGCTGATTTTGGTCTGGATGTTCCAGTAGTAATAGGTTTTTGCAGTTGTACCTTGTCCTTTCGAAGGAAGGCTTGCCGAAGCCTTTCCAATGGTGCCGCTCAATTCAGGAATGAGTTGTCCTTCTGCATCGTACTGGTAGAACTCCCACCAACCGTTTTGCGACGATGAAGCCCCGTGCCAAACCTCGGCTCCGTGCCATATCAGTACATTCTTACCGAGCGCCTTGACCTTCTCCACATTGACTACACCGCTTTCTATGATGTCATTCTCCTTTTTGACACGCTCCTTGTCATTGGCATTGGGTATGGTGGCAATGTGGTTCTGCACCACATTTCTTGCCGAAAGCTGCTGCGAAGCCCATACACGAATGCCATAAATATAGATGTCTGCGCCTTCCTGACCAATGTCGATGCCTCCATTTGAAAGCGCAGCCGTGCAGAACTCATTGGCATTGCTTGTTGAAAACACAAACTCGCGGTTGATGACGCCATTGATGAGAACCCGTACCAAAGCCAGGGTGCCGGTCGGAGTAGTTCCGTCCGATGTCAGGCCGTCACCGGGACTGTTTGGAGCCACTGCATTGTGGATGTTGATGGAAACATGCGTCCTTTCGTCCTCCTGCCATGCAAAATCACTTGTACTCTCAGCCGTGTGGCTTGCCGTTGTTATCGTGCCTCGCATGGGTTTCATCCGAAGTCCGATGAAGTTCTGTCCGCTGGCCTCGCAGATTTTCAGGATTGGATCGTCTTCGTTTGTGATGTTGCTCACCTTGAAGTCGAACTCCATTGTCATTCCGCTGTTCGGCGTGGTCAGGAACTGAAGGAACGGGTTCAAGGAAATATTCAAATGGCTGCCTGCTGGCACAAGAAGCATCTTGTTGCCATCGCTGTCATTCAGCCAACCGTCCTGCGCACCGAGCTTGAAGTTGGTCCATGTTGATGCCACCTCTGCGTTCGAGTCTGCTGCATTGAGGATGCGGCGCGGATTGCTCTCGCTGTTGTTTCTCAACTTGGGATTCAAGTAGAATGTCGTTCCTGCCGTCGGAGCGTAACCAGCCGTGTTGTCAACGGGAATCGACTGGTAGGCCACACCTGTGGTCTCGTATAGGAAGTTGGTAACGGCATTGCCGTTATGCCGCAGCACTTGCAGATAGGAGTTCAATGTATTGCCCGTCTGGTCCTCGATTTCCAAGGCAGCGTTCATCACATACTGTTCTCCGCTCTCCGCAGTGACCTCGGCCCTGAAATACTCCGTCGATGGGTTGGTAACGAAGTTCTGTGCCGATGAACATACGATAAGAGACAGGTCGATGTCACTGCCGTCAGGATGATATACGGCATACTTGCAAATCTTCGATTGCACAAAGTTGCCGACGCTCTCCGCTATTTCCTGTAACAGCAGGTGTGGTTGTGTGAGGTCTGCACCAGTAGTGCTTTCGTTGATTACCATCAGATGATATACCATCACATCTGAAGCCAGCGTTCCTCCATTGCCGTTTGAGCAAGTCAGATACGCCTGTACCTCATGCACTCCGTGAGTGAAGATGTTTTTCGTGGAGTCGGTAATGGCGATATTGCCCGTCTGTTCACTGTTGAAGCTGCTGTCATACGGGCTTTCGTTGATGAAAGTCGTACCATCCACCTTGATGGTAAGATACTTCTGCACGGAGCCATAAAGAGTGAAGTTCAGAGCAAGTTGCGTCGTCGATGCGTTTGCCGTGATGGGAACGGCCCAATCCGTCGCCATTGACAATGCAAGGTTGACAGAAGCCACATTGAATGTGACGTATGACGAATAGCTGGTTTTTGTCACACCCTCGCTGGTGTATTGGAACGAAGCCCTGATGCGGAAGCGGTTGTTCATGCTGCCTACAAGGTATTCGCCAAGGTTGACAGCAATCGGGAAAGTATCTGCCGATGGATCAAGCGAAGTCTGTCCTGCGAGACGCACCACCTGCACCCACGATGAACCGGCATTCACGCTACGCTCAATAGTGATAACGCCGTCTGCGGAATAGTTGGAAGATGTACTCGTTGCGCCTTCAACGAAAACGCTTTGATAACGCAGGTTGATGTTGAATGCGCCTCCGTTCTTCACTACATAGTTGTTGCTGGTGCTCGTATCGCTTGCCAAGCGGCAAATGTAAGAGTCAGTCGCCACCGTGCTAATAGGCAATTGTATCATCTTGATGTAGTTGGTCAGCGTATGGTCGGCATCCCACGCTGTAGCGTCCGTTGTCGTGGCAAACACAACCAGGCTGTAATAGTTCACATCAGTTGGTTTGTACCAGCGGAAATCCCCGAACTTGGACCCGATTTGCGCCTTGATGAAGCGCTCCACCTCTCCCCTATTCACTCCCCATTCAGCACCTGCTGGAATCGTGGTGCCGTGGATGGTTTCCGCCGATCCGGAATCATTCACGCCACCCCAATCGTCGTTAAGGCTTTCTAAAAGTTCGTTGCCTTCGATAGTTATTTTCTTTGCCATTCACTTGTTTTTTATTGTTTCTTCAATTCGTTACCAAGGTTCACTCCTGAAAAAGCCTTCGGTGCGAAACCAAGCGAACACGCTTGTTATGGCCGACCAGACCATTCGCGCACCTGCATACACAGCCGTGGCGACCTTGTTGTTAGACGAGTAGCCCGTCACTTCCTTGCCGTTGTTGACGTGTATCATTCTCCCTCTCCTCCGTTGTTTACTTCCGGTTCCTCTTCGTCTTCATAAGTCATGTAAATCTTGTCCGGGTCTATTTCAGCCAGATTTTCAAATTCAGATTCCGAAAGGATGACATGTCTGTTTTCCAATGCGGTAATCCTCGCGTCCATAGCGCTCAATGCCGAGCCAACAATCGAAGACAGGTCGATGTATATGGTATCACCTGTTGAGAACTCCAATTTCAGGAACTCGCCCTGCACATGGTTTTCGTCCTCTGTTGCGTATGAAGCTGCCCTCAACGAACCTCCGATAACAAAATCATCCGCATCAATTGTTGCAAGTATGCGGGTCTGCCCCGACTTGGTATATTTCAATTGGATTTCACGCTCAACGTTGTCATAGGCAATCGACAGGCCGTTTGTGAGTGCATAGTTCAACTCCACGCGGCCAATATCCGCCTCGTTCTGGTTCACTGCGCTGACAAGGGTGTTGAACTCTGCGGCTGTCAGTCTGCCCTGCGCTGTCGCGCCTTCGTTTTCTATCTTGTTTCCAAAAGTCAATGCCATTGTTCTGTGTTTTTATAGCACGACCGGGAACGTGAAGGTGAATCCCGCGCCGGTCTGTAATTCGCATGTGTACATGTCACTGCCAGAAATGGGGCAGTTCAAGGAAATGCTTTGTGCAGTCCTGTCGATGAAGGGCTGCACAAGGTTGTTTTCGTTATCGTAAATGGCCTGCCACCAGTCCGACACTTCGTTGGCTATGTCAGGCAACGTGTATTTACGCCAATAGAACACAAAATTCTCAGCCACATACTCAGGGTCAACCAAAAGCCCCTGGTAGTACACATTGGCTGTCAGTATGGTCTCACATTGTCCGTTCAGGAAAGTCTCACCTTGCGAAGAAACTATCTCAACAGCATATCCAGTAAGATACTCTTTGCGCAAGGTCTTTGTGTCCGCATAGACTGCACCGTCAATAGTCACTTCAGCCTTGATGGTCAACGTGTTTGCATCACCCCAATAGGACGCTGTTGGAAGAACTTCCAGGCTCAATCCGTTCTCGTTTTCAATCTCTACCCATTGTAGTCCAAGAAGATAGTACCATTTCCTTTGGCTCGATGTCGAACTCAGATGTGTCTCATTGATGACAAGGACTATAGATGCCGGTGCGAAACTCGAACTTCCAGAGAGGTCGCCGACAAGCATAAACGTGTCTGGCCCTGTCAACCTAATCGAAGCGCTCCACAACTGGTTTTGCACGTCATTACCAAGATTATCCCACGTGATCACAACACCTTCGCCAAAGGTAACATTTCCGTTTGCGTCCCAAAGGATATTCGCATTCGCAATATGTCCGCTGCCGTCATTATTGATGACAAAAGCATTGTTGCGTGCCTTTATTCCGCCGTTGCCGTCATAATTCAACTTCAAAAGCGGATTCTGTATCGTTCCTCCTATGCCTCCGCGAGCAAACCATGCTCCATAGTCTTCGGTGTAGTCCAGCGTGTCGTCTGTGGGCTGATATTGCGACGCTTCTGCTCCTGATTCAAGCTGCGGTGACGTGAAAAGCAGAGTGTTGCTATCCATAACAACAACGGTTCCACCAGAAATCGTGTCGTTGTTTGGCGCATCGAATACGGGCGAAATAGTTATCAGCATGGCTTCAGATGCGCCAGACGGTTCCTTCAACTCAAATGTAACACTATATCTATGCCATGCGTGCGTTTCTGAATATGGCACGTCTATAACGCCAACCAGCGTTCCGTTTTGCAAAACGGAAATCTGGCATTGCTGCATGGAATAGCCCCAGAAAGAGAATGTGTATTTTCTTCCAATGCGACCGTCAAGCCAAGGACGTGTCTGCGCAAGCATGATTTTCGATGCCGTCAGCATATACACCTTGCCAATGCCAGTCGGGTTGGCCACGGTTTGGTTGATGCCAATGCTCGTGGTCCAATTGATGTCAATGGAGTTGACGAATACATTGCGGTGTATCTTTCCAGCATAGAACGTCGCGCCAAAGCCGTTCTCGTCGCCAGCAGTCAACGTGCCGGAAATATGCGCCGAACCAGATGCGTACAGTTTTTGAAGATATGAGCCATAGCCTTCAAGCTGACCGAACACTTCGTCATTCACGCCTTCAAGCCTGCCGACACGCACCTGGCTTGCCTCGTTGTATGATGTAAGGCTGGATTGCAGGATGATGTTGAAGTCCGAAATCCAAACCTCGTCGTTTTCGGCAAGATCGTCGATGACAAGTTTGATTTTCCTCAAATGCCTTCCGCTGTAGTCCACTGTGATGGCATGGAACTGGTATTCCCAATCCGTTGTCACGCCGACATCAACCGTTCCGTCGGTGTTCAACTCGTTAGAATACAGCAGCGACACATGGGCAGTGAAGTTGCTGCTGCCCTTAATCTTATACGAAACAAGCACGCGCTGCGGATTCGCCACATACTTGTAGAACTCTTGTTCAATTCCAATGGCCGTTGAGCCGGTCTCTCCGTTTCTCGCCAAGTGGAGTATGCGGCTGTTCCCGCCAAAACTTCTGGTGTACTGGGCAATAACCAAATCGTTTCCTGTGACGACATATTGCGTAGCAGGGTCCGTCGCTGCGGCATTAGCGATATTGACTGGCCAGCATAGACTGAAGTTCCTTCCTATGCCGTCAATGACATCCATATAAGGGGCAAACGAGTCAGATGCCGTGAGATACAATGCGCCGCTTCTGTCGGTATCGAACAGGCTCGTCACCCTTACAAAGTCAAGCAGTTGGTTCGTTTGTGGCGCATCGCCTTCAAGCAAAGCACCTATGAAATAAGGCTGGTTGGTCTCTGCATCGGTTCCATAGTCGAGGACGCACATAAGGGAATACACCACATTTGAGCCGTCGAAATACTGCCGTCTCACGATGTCACCCGTCCTCAGACCTTGCGTCTTCTTGGAATCGGCATTCTGTAATACCTTGAATTTCCTATAATTGAAAACAGCCATGTCAAACGATTTCTGTCACGGAGTCCCCTGAACAAGCATCGCTGACCCACAACGAACCGTTTGTGGCCGAAATCTTCTGCACCTCAAGTTCATACACCCTCATCTTCTTTCTAACGACCAGCGAATCCACCGTGGCTTCGTAACCGCCATATAATTGGTCCGCCTTTACAGCCCATCCATACCCCGCAAAGCCGCTTGCGAATGTCGTCGAACTTATGCTTCCCGAAAAGGTTGCATTGCCCGAATGGAAGATGCCTCCAGTGACGCCTTCAAGGAACACTCCATCGTCAAAGAATAGGACGTTTTCATCCAGTTTGGTTTTATATTGGCTGCTGTTTATGGAAAAAAATCCAGCCTCTACGGGCTTGCCGAACCTGAAGAACTCGACGTTGGAATTATCCGATCCGAACACCATTGTGGCCGACCAAGGCAGCGAAAGGTTGCGAAACAGCGATGTCGTATCGACATATTTCATGGTAACTGGCAGGTGGTCGGTGTGCGGCGACCCGTCAACGACATGCAAGTATGGTATGCTTGCTTTAAGTTCTCGTTGATTCTCTCCAATAGAAATAAATGGACCGTTTGAGTTGTCGAAACGAAGCAAACCTGACATCACAAGGCCATAGTTCCCAACGCCTCCATAATAAGTCTGCATGACTGTCGGACCCGATGCCGCACAACCTGCACTGAATGAGTTCGGGAAGTTGCCGTCACCGTATCTTGAAACAATACGAGTAACACCTGTATAATCGTAGATGTTGGAAGCAAGAATGATTTTGCTTGTTAGGGTATCGCCGTCCGAAGAGCCAAGATACATATTCATGGCTGGCGCACCAAAATCAACGCGGTATTCATTGTTGCTGTCTTTCCATGCCTTGAGGATTGGGTGTCCGTTGTATTCAAGCCCTGTTCCGCTATCCAAGTCGATGAACGACTTCAAGTTGAGCCACGTCGTCGTTACGTCGTTCTCCGTTTGTTCCATAGAGCGGAAAAGGACTTCATTGTTTGCTCCAAGCTCGAAACCATGCAAGGCGCTCAATATTCCGCCGAACGACTGGTTGCCGTGTACGGTAAGGCTGCCGAACACTTCCATGTTGTTGGCGGTCCAGTCCACATTCTGGTTGTTGGCGTTTCCGGCATGGTAATACACATTTGCGCCATTGTGTATGGCAGAAGATGAAATCACAACACTACCAACGGTAATGCTTCCAGTGCTCTGAACTGCACCGTCCAGTTTTACATTGGTTCCCTTAACGACTATCTTTCCGTCTGAATCCTTGTACAAGGTCTGGTCGGCACCAAAATATACGCCATCGTCACCAACGGTTATTTTTCCTGTGACAGAAGCATCCGCGTCAACCAAAAGTCTGCCATAGACATGAGCCAAATGGACATTGGCATCATCCTCTGTGATAATTGTTGTATCGAATATCTTGGTGCCATTGTAGCCAGCCTCAAATCCATATTTCGCCTGAAGCAACCCAAGCATACTATCTCCGGCGCGTGCGACAAAACCACTATTCGACCCTCCACCAGGATTCGACGGGTCGCCGATTGAGGAAAGCACAGCCACAGCGGAGTTATATGCCGCGTTGCGCATCTGCACTTCCTTGTAATTAGCCAAACTTGCCTCGACACGGGTATGATACGCCTCTGAAAGGTTCCCTTCCGCATCAACCTCGCCAGTAAGCGGTGTAAAGTCAGGACTGTCACAGTCATTTGCCGAAACCATGTTTTCATAATACCTTGTGTACAAGGCATACAGCGCCGAATCTTGGCTAAGGTTCGCTATTCCTGGGTTTAATACGGGTAGTGCCATTATTTCTGTACCTCCACTTTACGGGTCAAGAAGTTGCTTATGGTGCTCTTCCATACTGATATTTTTGTCTTTAAGGCGATAAATTGCACAATGGTTGGCGGTAACACTGGCTGAGGGCCAAGCATTGTCGTGGTCTTAATCTGCGAACAGTAATCAAGAATGTCGGCCAATATGTCGGCCAACTCCTCGCCAAGCACGGCATGGCTGGTGCCGGAATCGCTTCCGAGATACACGGTGCTGTTGGTGACTTTCACCATTTCGTTGCCGTTCTCCATCGTGTTTGCGCCATCTTCCAAAGTAGTCTTTGACTTACCACGTTCAAACACAATCTTGCCCTTGTCGAAATGTGCCGTGCTTTCGTCGCCGTCACTCACCGAAATGTCAAGCGAATCGCTCTTCATGTCAATGAAAGTGTCTTTCGACCCGTCTTCGTCCGCAACCTCTGTTTTAACCTCGTCTTTGGAATACGTGGTCTTACCCGAAAGGCCGGTAGGCTCCAATTCATCCACATCAGGCGAATTGTCGTCGTTAAGATCCAAGTCCTCGCGTTCCACAACTCCGATAGTCACGCTGTCGCTCGATTCAAGCTGTATGACATCGACATGCGAAAACATCGAGACATATTCCGTCTTGGTTACAGGGTCCTTGACAATGACAACCTCAGAATACAGCTTTGGGACAATCACATACCCATTTGGGTTGGATTCCAACGCGCTCAAATACACCCCTTCGTGATAGCCAATCTTCTCCCCTTCGAACTCCTGCTCGTCGAGGTATTCCTGCACATCAATCGTCAAGTCGTCGTTCACCTTTGCGACATAGCCAGTGATACGCCTTGAACCGTACACAAAGCCTTGGTCAGGGTCGGCAATGCCTTTTAACGCGATTTTCCTGATAGCTTCAGAAATATCGTTCCTGTGGCCAACTGAAGGGTCGTTCTTCCTATTTGTGTTCTTGTCACTCATCGTTCTTCAATGCAATGCAATATGGGAGTCTCAATACTTTCCTGTAACCATCCACGCCAAAGCGAGTCACCACCTCGCCAATGAGATAGATTCCGTTCTTAGCGGGCTGCCTTGGATCGTCAAGTTCAATCTTGCCGCCTGTGTATATGTCTTGGTCGCCCAAGTCGCCAAACAATGTCAGTGTGCCGTCCATCCCGTTTTGGTTGTAGCCTTCGAAATACTCAATCGCCTCTGTTTTCAGTTTGTCTTTTGTCAATTTTTCAGTGTCTGAATGGAAATCGACAACGGTATATTTTTTCAGGTCAACCTTTGATTTCTGCTGTGCTTTTCCAGATTTCTTCGACTTTTTGCTTTGGTTGCTTTCGTTTACGACACGGTATTTCTCTGCGGCAGAATTTGTGCCGTATTCCGGGTTTAACATCACGACAAGATGCAGATGCTTCCCATTCGAATCGGTGCCAGTGGCTCGTACCGCAAGAAACAGCGGGTCGATGCGCGAAAGCGTCAGGCCATTGTTTGCTACATGATAGCCGAAGTCTATCTTTGCCGGATCGCGCTTTTTCTCCATGACCTTAATCACGGAGTCCTCCTTGGCATTGGTCAGGTACGACTTGGCTACGGCCAAATAAGGTGTATCGTTTTCAATCACCACGAAAGCATGGAGTTTTTTCTTGCTCCATGACGAAAGCAACTCGTACACCGTCATATTGTCGTCTGGGCTGAACTTCCCTATGCTTGGGTTTTTGTCCTTTGATGCCGGATAGAGTGTAAGTCCAGTGTCTTCAAGCAGCTTGTATTTCCCATCCGAAGCAAGAAAGTCGTTCACCTTAAGACCTTTCACGGAGCCTATGCGCGGACACATCACCTTTTTCAGCATGTGACCCATGTCATCACACTTGATTTCAATGGGTTCCTCTATGCCACATAGCGTAATATAGCCGTCAAAGGTATAGTTCATGGCCTGAATGTAGTCTTTGAGCATTGTTTCGTCGTTGTAGATGTTCTTCCTCCCTTCTCCGACCTTTGTCAGCGCAGCAATTTCAGGCTTCTCTGTATATCCGAGTTTGATTTGGATGCGCCTGCCAACGGAAAAATCGCCGACCCTGGCAATCTGTGCCTTTGATTTGAGGACTTCGACGACACCCGTGCTGCTCATCCTAATTTCATCCACCTCTTCCTCGACGTTGACCTCGTGCAACGTCTTACGAAGAACAGTTCCTTTCGGGAACTTCACCTTTGCCGTTCCTACCACCTCGGTAAACGACTCCGAAATCTCAATAGATGCCACTTCGGTAATCATGTCGCACTTTGCCGGTATATTCATAAGGCTTGACGCATCGTTGGCATCCCACATCCTAATGAGACAGATGAGGATTTTGAAACTCGGCTGGTTTGCTACTGCTTTCATCATCAGATAATATCTCCTATCAAGTCGGCGATGCTGTAATCAAGTCCAGAGAAGTTGAGTGCGGTATTCAAGGCAACGCGCACGATTCTGTCAGGACTGTTCTGTTGTATCTTGTAGTCTATAAGGTCGATGGTGTCTGATTCGACAACGACATCGGTATCAGGTTCAACGGCGACACAAGTCATCGAATAAGGCTGTACGTTCTTGCAGTCTTGACGTTCAAGGCGAAAGTCTTGGATGAGCAAACGGTTGACATTGAACTGGTCGAAAATCATGTTGTTCACCTCAATGATCCCGCCGTATTCCGCAATGTTGATGAGTTTCTTCACGTCGTTCTCCGGGTACATATCAATGATGTTTGACACGACATTCCCGCTAATACTGAACACAAGGTCGCCACCAGATACCAGCTCCTTTCTCGTATAATCTCGACCTTGCACCGTTGTCAGGATGAGGTTTTTCTTTGTCTGAACCGTAATCTGTGGCGCCAGATCGATGAATACGACATGCTTTGTCGTGAAATTATCCAAATCTTGACCGATGCTCCCCTCTTCCATTCCATTGAAAACAGTTCTGGTTATGTCGTTCTCTCCCTTATAATGAAGTATCAGCGCCTCTCTGACAACTCTTTTTTGCTCATCATACGCACGGAATGTCTTGCCGTCAAGTGTCACCTCTCCGTACCTGTTCACGCTGGCATCACGCTTGTTGTCGATGATTTTCTTCCTCTCGGTTTGCTTCTCCCTGATTTTCTTCAACTCGTTCAATGCGCGATAGTGGCTGTAATGGCTTACCGACTCCGAAACGCTTACCGCATTGGCAAGGCTCAAGCCGACGCGCTTCAAGGCAAGCACTGTGCGTCGTCCTGTCCAATTGCTATATCTTATTGCTTCCATAGCATCGGCTGTGGCGGCTCTGCTCAACAAATAGGTCGCTTGCGTGGCATAGACGAGTGTGACGCGCTGCCACGCCCTCGAATTACCTTGATACCATGTCTGAAAGCTATCTAATAATCCCATTTTGTATGTTTTTGTCGTTATGCAACACCTAAGTTAAATGTTCCTCCAGTATCGGCAGCTATCTCAGAAACAATGTCTGCAAACACATCTTTCATTGTCTGCCTCAATGTCTCGGTGTCTTGCTGGTTGTCAATGTCGATATTCGATACATCCATAAACCTATCCGTGTTGATATTGATTACCACGGGGCGTGCCACCATAGCCACCTGCTGCCGCTCAACAGGACGGAAAGCCTCGTTGTTCAGCGGAGGCAATGTGTTTTCAGGAATCCAATCGGCAGGATAGTACGGGAAACCTTGCGCCGTGATGGTCGTCGCGGTTCCGTTGTGCGCGTTATTGTTTGCGGTTTCTGCTTCGGCAGGTCTGACTGGATTAAGGTGATATGGGTTATAAAACAAAGATGCTGCCAGGTCTTGCAAAGATGTAGCGGAATAAAAACCCGCAAGTGCTCCTGTATTCGTTACATCAATTGCTCCAGTATTAGTCTGTTCCGTCGCGGGTTGCATCGAAAGAGGCTTGTACATCCATGTTTCACCGTTCAAGCTCGGATAAGACGGCATACCATCATACTCATAATAACCCTTTTGTGCATTCCACTTGAACATATCACCGTATGGATTAGGTGTGTTTTCTGTTGGGGCATTGAATCCGCCTTGAACATTTGACAAATCAACACCTAAAACATCCGTCCAATAGGTTCGATTCAAGAAAGGAAGCATGAATGTTTTTTGGTAGTCGTTTGCTTGGTTGAATAATTCAACCGCCTTTTCAAAAAGAGATTCTTTATAAGCATCAACTTGATCGGAAATAAGATTACCCTCTTTGCTTACCTTTTGGATATAGTCTAAGAATTGATTTTGAAATCCGTCTCCACCAAACATGAGACCTCCATCCATTTCTGTGAATATGCGCGACTGCATATTTTTGACAAAGCCCTCCGAACCATTACCTGAAAAAAGATCTGTATAACCAGATGTCATTAAATCAAATGCGTTGTTTAGCCTGTAATTCATTAGTTTGTTGAACGTTGGATAACGCATAAGTTCCGAATAAGAAAGACCTGTCAAATCTTCCAATTCAGTTTTCCTTTCTGTGTCAAATGAATACATTTCTCCAGCAGGGGTAAGAAACTTTGCAACAAATTGCCTGCGCATGTTCTCGAAGTCTTCAATGGTTTTAATTTGCGGCAATAAGCCTTGGATAAAGTCTGTTGCATCGACTACAACATTGTTGTTCTTTGCGGTTCCATATTGCCTAAAAAACAAAGGCACTTTGCTATAAGCCCATTCAACGCCAGCGTTATCTAATGTTTGTCTATACGAATAGTCTGTGTTTGTTTTGTCGTAATGCAATTTGCCGAGAAAATCCAAACCATGTTCTTTGGCTTGATCAAACAAAGAAGAGAACATTTTGTCGTTAGCATAAAGATAACCACCCTCATTTGTGTCCATAATGTCTTCCCGGTCTCCTTTCTTTGCAGCATAGTATTTCTTCCATAGTTCAATATTTGCTTCCAATTTCTCCTTTTGTGAAAGCAACGCATTGTTTTCGACATGTATTGATGTCGTGATAAGTTCCGTTATGTTTGTTACACTCCATTGACTGGTGTTCAGTCGAGTGAGAACTTCGTTATAGGCAAGAGCCGCTTCTCTTGCTTTTAATGTCGCCCTTCTGTTCTCAATGAGCGCGGCGGTGCCTGCCGCAACCGCCAGAACACCTGCGGCTATCCAGCCCGCGTATGGAATTGAAGAGGATGCTAACGCCATCGCGCCAAGCGACCCTGCTACGCCGCCAATTGTGGCTCCCCATGCAGAATCTGGTGCTATTGCACCACCAAGATATGATCCGGCAACAGCCCCTGCCATACTTGACCACCCAGCATTCCTGTTAAATGATTGAATGCGTTTGTTTGAATTCTGGTATTTCTGCAACAAAGCCACATTTGCTGCGTGATTCATCGGGTCATAATTTGGATTTGCCCTAACAGCAGCTACCGCATTACCTGTCTCAAGTAAGGTTGAATACCCTTTGCCCATCCATTTTTGGGGAATACCATAGTACAACAATCCGCCAAGAGTACCTGTTCCTAAACCTGATGCGGAAGCAATTCCACCCAAGCCGGTCGCCTGATTATTCGTTAGCGCGAGTGGCATCCTCCGGCCTCCTATTCTTGACAAAAATGGCAATGCCGTGTATAAAGCTGCGTTACCAAATTGCCTGAACGACCCAATTATGACTTGTATGCCTTTTAGATACAATTGGAATTTCAGGAAACCTTTAACAAGTGGACTGAATTTGTTATAGAGGGCAACGACCTTCTCTGTAAACCAAATCAACATTTTCCCCAAATCAGCCACAAGGTCAAAAACGGATCTCAGCAAGTCTGTGAACTCGGTGCTCTTTAACCATGATATGCCACGGCTGAGATAACCACGGATTCTGCCATCGTTTTCTTCGAACACCTTCAAACCACCCTCTTGGAATGCTGACTTCAACTGCGCCCACAAGCCAGCTATTGTGTTCTTTTTTTCGTCTGCAAGTTTCTGCGAAAGCCCTTGGGAGAGAAAGTTTTCTTGAATCACCTGGTTCCACTTCTCAACACTGTTCATCAGCACACCGGCACCAGAGGCCGCTGTCAGACGGAACAAACGGAACACATCAACACCACCGAATTGTCTTCTTATGGCTTCGCTCTCTTTGTCGTATTCTGCAAGCACCTTATTATATTCAGAACTTCCTTCTTGCAAACCTTCAAATTGTGGTTCGTATTTTTTTTGAAGTTCGTCATATTTTGCCCTCGCGGTTCTCGACCGTTCATCGTTGCCGTTGAGCCTATTGAGGTCCGAGAAAATCTCGTTGATTTCCCTCAGATTGCCGTATTCATCATACCTACGCACTCCAAGCATGTCCCAGTATTTCTGCTGGTTCTTCGTTGGGTTGCGCAGGTTGTTCATAATGGTGCGCATCGTAGTACCTGCCATCGTCGCTTTGATACCTGCATCACCCAACACGCCAAAGGCTGCTGCCGCCGTCTCAAACGGCACATTGGCCAAGTGCAGCATCGAGCCAGCCATCTTGAACGATTCGGCAAGTTCCATCAGCGTAGTATTTGACATGGTGAAAGTGCGCGTCATTACATCTGCGGTCCTTCGCATGTCATCGGGCCTAATGCCATAGGCAGTCATGATGTTGGTCATCACATCTGCCGTCTGTCCAAGGTCGGTATCACCTATCAGGGCGATGTCGGCAATGGGACGAATTGATTTCTTGATGGCATTGACATCAAGTCCAGCCATCGCGAGGAACTTCACCGCATCTGCCACTTCAGGCGCCGTAAACTTGGTTTCCACACCAACTTCACGTGCAATCCGTTCAAGGTCAATAAAACTGGCATCAAAATTTCCACCCTTGTAATTGGTTTTCAGGATATTCTTCGCCGTCTGCATGATATTCTCATACTCCGTCGATTGGCTGAGAATATCTCGAACACCAGAACCAATGACCGAAATTCCGTACATCAGACCCATACCCTTGAACATGTCGAGCATAGCCACATTGCCAAGGCGGGTCGGACCCAAGACTTGATATTCCAAATTCCTCGGAATGAGCGGTTGCCTGGCCCTTGAACCTACCAACGGCCTGGGACCTTGCTGGCGAGGTGCTCTTACAGGAGCAACAGCGGGTGCAGGGGTTTGATTTGTCACACGCCGGTTTCGCACATTATTGCTTGCTACGCCGACATTGATGCCGCCAGCTTCGTTTTTGATTTTTTCGATTTTTCTCAAAACCTTGTCAAGGCTCTTATGGGCATTCTGCGTATTGATGCTCATCTTCAGTGGTTTGCTCAGTTGCCCAACGACTTGGTTGAATGTACCCTCAAACTTTTTCAGGTTTTCAGCCGCCGCAGTCAGTTTGCTCGCCGCTCTCGAAAAATTCGCTATTCCCGCAGAAGCCCTGTCCTGCAAGTTTATGATATAATCTACCTGGTATGCCTCGCCTGCCATTGTGAACGTCCTGTTTTCTTGTTAATAGTGTCCGCATCCGCTTTCCGTTTGCAGCGGAAGCCAAAAAAAGACCCACCGCAACGATTGTCACAGTGGATGCTTTCGGATTTTAGTTGCCTTTCGCATTGCCTGCGCCCATCACGGCACCAACGGCATTGGCTTGCATCAGCAGCGTCTGTTGCGAATGAAGCCACTCTGCGTCACCAGACAACTGGGCAAAATGCTCGTCGTCAAGTGTCTCGATATCTACATCTGGAAAGTAATGACGTATCAGGATCAGTCTCTGCCTGATGTAATCGTCTTTTCTTACTTCCCAGCTTTCGATAAATTTACGAGCTTGCCTTGACGCATCTTGATGATTTCCGACAACTGGCCCATCAGTCCGAACAGGAACAGCGAGTCGTCGTCGATGAGAGCTCTGTCGCCTTCAAGGAAGCAGTCTCTCGCGAGAGTGCGCATGGCAACAGCCTGGTCTTTTTGCGAAGCGGCAAGGTATTTGCTAAACTCCACAAACGACGGTTGCTTGAAGTAGCCGATGTACACGTCCTTCTCGTCGTAGTCAGGATCGCCCTCAACGGCCAACGGGAAAATGCGATACTTCGGATGGGCAGCCTTCAGTTCGGCCACCTTAGCATTGACTTCCTCAATTCTTTCAGAGGTAAGGCCCTCAATGGTGATGTTTTCTTTCTCTTCCATAGTCTGTTTCTTTTAATGAATGGTTGGTGTCGTTATAGAATAGGCTTTGTTGCTGGTCAAGGTTTTCCAAAAACCAAAAAAAGTGCGCCTTTTTGAGGGGCGCACCTTTCCACATTAAAAGCGACAGAAACAAAAGAGTCTGTCCGATTACCCAAGAACAATGTCAAATGGGTTGAGGTCAAATTCCTTGGTGATGTTGTCGTCGTCCTGTTGCGAGTCCATGCCGTCCTCGTTGAAGATGCAACCCTTCAAGGTAACAGTCTGAGTGGTCCAACCCTCGCCATTGCCCGGATCGGTGCCAGAAGTGCTGATTCCCGTGGAAGTCACAGGGTCGGCGAAGCTGACGATGAGGTCAAACTGGCCGATGTCCATCAGCGAAGCGGCGCCGTTACGCAGCAAGTCTTGGGTGTGGTAGTCCATCGTGATCTTTGCCTCGCACACCTTGTTGCCGAAGCCACGACTGACACAGTTTCCGCCAAGGCCATAGTTGTTCTTCACCTCACGCTTCTTGTTCCAGCTTAAGGCGCTCACGCCTTGGAGGATGGTGGGGTTAATGTCGGTGTTGCCAGTCAGGTCTTCCGAGGCAATCTGCACCATAGCCCAGTTGTAGGCCACATTGTTGATAACTATTCCTGCCATTGCTTTACTGTTGTTTTAAGACCAAACCTTCCTCGACCTTGATTTCCTTCGAGCAACCGATGGGAACAAGAGTGTAGGACAGGTTGAGTCTGTCGTTTTTCAAGATGTTCTGGTTCGCCGGGATGATGATGTTTCCGATGCCGCTCACCTCGTTGTTCGCAACCATGAGGTCGAGAACGTCCTTCACGCGATTGTAGAAAATCGCGATTTGGGTCGAGGTCAGTTGACCCGTTGCCGGGTCAATCTTGATCGGGCTGTTCACGTATCTCAGCAAGGCTTTTCTCACGCCACGACGCGACTTGTTGATGACGCGGTTGCGTGAAATCGAGCGATAGTCCTGGTCGGAGCACGTACGGTCGCTGCTGAAGAACACATGTCCCTCGTAGCCGACATAGCGGCAGAGGAAGATGTAGCCCTTGTCTTCGAGGGTGTCAATCTGGGCGGTTGACAGCGAAGAATAGGTAATGGTGTTTTTCAGCTTGCCAGTGGTCGCATCGATCGTCGAATCGCCAAATCCCATTTCGATGTCCGGGAACTGGCTCACGATGTCGAATTGGCCCACCCAGCCGATGCTCTCGGCCACCGATGCCACAGCAAGGATGCCCAGAGCCGCACCGACGTTACCGACGGGCGTCTTCGAGGCCAACTTGCACTGCATCCCCGACACGTCGTTGTCGATAGCCTGACCAAGCAGGACACTGACATAGCGCTTGTCGATGATGCAGGTCGGAATCTTCGTCAGGTCAACGTTGTCATAGACAGTCGCCGTCGAGGTTTCCGTGCTGCTACGCACAAAGTAGTCCGTGTTTTCGGCCACGGTTGTTTCCGAAGCAGCCGTATAGCCACCGTTGCCATCCGACTTGTACCAACCCTGCTCTTGCGGGTTGCCGGTCGGGTCTTCAACCTGGGTGTAACTGTACTCCGTCGTGGTCGTGGTAGCGCCGAGCACTTTGGCGGCGTTTGCGTTGAGCAAGATGCTCACCGGGGCGTTGTAGTCGTTAGCAAGAGAGATCGCAACGGTGTTCAGTTCGCCAACCATGCGCACGCTGTAGAGCAGGCTTGTGTTGTCGATGTGCGACCAAAGGTACTGCTCCGTCCACACGCCGAACTGGTTGATGACACCGAATGCGGCCTTCTGCATCGTAATCAAGGCATTCCAATTGGCGCTGCAATCGGCAAACATGACGAACAAACGCCCGCTGCCGCCTGCAACATCGAAGAAATGCTTGATATGGTAGTAGGGAACGCCATGCAGGAAGTTGCTGGTCGCGTCGGTATCGGCATCGAATGCCTTGATACCTGCGTCAACGGCGTCCTGCAAGGTGTTGAACTCGACCACCGTGTCTTTCAGGTTGTCGGCCACCGTAGATGGATAGCCGCTATCCCAAAAACCAGGCTGGCCGGAAATGTCGAACAAGAGACCACAAATGTGTTCGGTATTGTTGGAAACTTCGCTTCCAATGTTACCGTCGGTGTCTCTCATAAATACTCCACCTAAAGCCATTGATTATTCAGTTTTTGTTGTTTTTGAAATAAGGATTCTTGTACAGGACGGCCTTGCCTCTGATGCTCTCCGGCGTGCCGTTGCTGTAGATGCCGCCGCCCTTGCCAACATACAGGAACTCCATTTCAGGGAAAATGGCAAGGGTCTTCAGCACATCCTTTGGGATATCCTGCTCCTTGGCCACAGGCTCAGGTTTTGCTTCCTCCGCTACCTTGGCTTCCACTGTTTCTTCCTCTTTCGGGGCTTCGTCAGCGGGTGCTTCTGGGGCTGGTGTCTCATCGCCAACCTTTCCCTGGGTTTCGTCGTTGGTTTCTTCTGGAGCGGGTTCCTCTGTCACTTTCGCTTCCACTGTTTCTTCCTCTTTCGGGGCTTCGTCAGCGGGGGCTTCGGGGGCTGGGGTCTCGACCACCTTGGTTTCAACGACTTCTTTTTCCAATTCGGGGTCCTTTTCTGTTTTCTTCTTTGCCATAATGGTAAGTTTTTAAGACAAGGGGGCGTCCGGTTGTTGAGCGCACGCCCCCGTTGTCAGGTTTGCGTCAAGCTACTGGTTTAGGACACGGTGACGGTGATTTCGGCGGTGTCGCCGGTGGAATCGGTCACGGTCACAGTGTGAGAACCGGTCGGGCAGTCAGCGGCGGCAGCGATGGTGATCGTGCCTTCGTTGATAGAAGCCGTCAGCTTGGCCTGCGAAGACGCCACGCTGCATTGGCCAGTGGAGGCCGACACAGTGACAGTGGTGTTCGCGCCTTGTGCGACACTGGCGGTGGTGGCGCTCAATGCCAGGATGTTCTTGTGGTAGGTGGTCCAAACCACAATTTCACCCGGCAGGGCGAAGTTCACGTCGACCTTCATGCGCATCTGGAAGAAGTACAACTCAGAGTTGTTTTGCAGAGGTGCGACGACCAGCGAGTCTTGGTCGGTGGCGTAGTCAACGCCCATCCACAGGCAGGAGTCCTCACCACTGGTGAACTTGCCAAGGAAAATGGTGTTCTCCGGCAAGTCGTTGATGGTGGAGATACGCTTGCCCTTGAAGCGTTTCTTGTTCTCCTCGGTGTCGTCGGCGTACTTGACGTCTTTGTCGCTCCAATAGGAGTCAAGGACATCCCACATCTCTTCGGGCATCACGAAGCGGTACTTTCTGCTCTTGCGGACCCTCTTCGGGGCTTTTCTCCACATGGCGTAGAGGGCAGCCTGAATCTGGGCACCGGTGGAAAGCGGAGTGTTACCGGCGACGATGATCTTACCGGAAGCGATTTCGTTCTTCTCATCGTCGGTCGGATTGGCTGCAAGGGCAGCTTGGACGTTGTTGATGACGCGCATCACGGCACCGTCGAAATACTTCATCGGGCCTGCATCGCACGAACCACCAAGCGTAATGTTTTCGGAATCGTCGGAGACGTAGGCAGCGTTGATACCACCCTTGCGCGAACACCAGATGGACTGACCAATGTAGGTGTCCTTCTTGTCAAGCAGCAAGTGTGCCATCGTAGCCTGAACCTTCGGGTCGAGCTCGCGGAAGACAAGTTTTCCTTCCGGCTGGAAGGGCTTCCAGTATTCCTCGAAGTCACGCGGGTTGAACTCGATGTAGACCATGAAGTCCTGCGGTTCAAGATAGCGCTCCGAAATGTTGTAAGTGTTCTCGCCGTTCAAGCCGGGACCACCTTGGGTTGAGGTTGGGGTCGGCTTGTTGTCTTGGATAATGGCACCCAGTTGGATATGGGGCAGGGTCTTCTTTTTCTGAATACCCGGCACGATGTGGATCAAACCTTCCTCGTAGGTTTCATTCCCCTGCGCGGTATAGACAAGAAAATCCTCAAGAACCTCGCCGTTGTAGCCGTTGGCGGAAAAATTGATAGTAGCCATTCGTTCTCGTTTTTAGTTAAACTTTTTCAGTTGGAAGTTCTCGCCCACGACCTTAGTCACCTTCTCCTGCATTTGCTTTTCGGCTTCGGTCAATGCGTCTTGGGCGTTCTGTTGGTTCTTCGGGTCTCCGGCGATTTGCTCGCTGACGACCTTGCGACCTTCGATAGAATCAAGAGTTGACTTGACAGTCTCGAAGTTGTTCTGGGCCATCTGAATCCAAGATTCCTTGGCCTCGGAAGTAATCTTGCCTGCGGCGACGGCAGCGTCAACCACAGACTCGATCTCGGCTTTCAGGGCGGCGGCTTCGGCATCCTTGTATTTCTGCAATTCAGCCTTGACGGTCGTGAGTTCGCCCTTCAGGTTGCTCACCTCGGTTTCCTTGCCGGTGAACTTGATTTCCAACTCCGAATGCTTTGACTGCAAGTCAGCCAAATCACTCTTTGCCTTCAACAGCTCACCCACCTTGGCCGAGACAGCAATCATCGTGGCGTCATCCTTCAGTCCAAGTTGCGCCACGATTTCTTTGAAATCCTTCTCGTTCATTGATTGTTGTGTTTGGGGTTGTTGTTTATTGGTAATAGTTTCGAGTTTCGCAATAAGTTTTTCATTGCTGATTTCTGCGGCAATTGAGGTAAACATTTCGCGCACCTCCACGTCCTTGCCGCCTTCCTTGGTCTTCGCTACGACATCGGAAATCTTGTCCGTGACAGCCTTCTCGGTCTCAATGACATGAGACGATGCGATGATGCCAGCGTCCACGGCCTCCTGCGCGGTGAAGAAAGTGCCGTCAAGGTTCTCCTTTCCGTCCATGATGTCCTTCACCTGCTCCTCGCTCATCCCGAAGCGTTTCACATAGATTGTCTCAATCTGCTTGCGGAACACTTCAATGGCACGCTTTGCGTTCTCGTCATCGTCGGAGTTCTCGAAGAAAGGATTGTGAATCATCAGCAAAGAATAGTCGTGCATGAAAAGGCGCTTCCCTGCGGACCAGATGATGGAGCCCATCGAAGCGGCAATGCCTTCAATGACACATTCGGTCTCAATCGGGCAACTGTTGATCAAGGAAAAAGTGCTCATGCCGTAGATGACCGAACCGCCCTCTGAATTGACAGCGACGATAATCTTGCTTGGCTTCACGTATTCCTGTAACCACAGGAACTCATCGTTAAAGCTGCTCACATTCCAGTAATCGACGGGACCAAAAAAGCGGATCACGGCAGGCTTTCCCTGCTCGTATGACCCAACTACATGTTTCAGGTTGTTTATGTCCATTAAGCAATCGCTTTATTAGGCAATAGATAGCGCGGTCGAAAAAGGTTTTTTAATCGTCATTTTCAGCCTCTTCTTCTACGGTTTGGACATTTTCATCGCCATTGTTTGTGGGATATACGAAGCCAGGAAGGTCTTCGTAAAGCGGTTCGTTGTGGTCTTCGTGACCGTTCCTGTGTTCCTCAAGTTGGTCGCTGTGGTCGGTGAACGGCGGAATCACAACATAGCGTTCCACATAGTTGCGTTGCGTGTAGGCAGAGTAGTCGTTGAAATGAATATCATATTCAATCCAGCACGGTTGAAGACCATCGTCGAAACTCAACGGTTGGTCCCAATATGCAAGCTGGAAGCGCTTCGACAATGCCGGATATTTCGCCTTCTGGTCCTGTATCGCCGTGTTGATGCGCGAAAACACTTCCAGCACCTCGGTCTCAACCACATCGTCGCTGTTGTTCAGCCTGTTCAGCACATAATGGATGCGCATCGAGCCTTTTCCTTCTGCAATGTTCGACTGCCCAACGTTATAGTTCACGTCGATGAAGTGGATGAATACCGCAGGAAACACGATGGGATATTCAAGATTCCTCTTGCTGCCTTTCACCCTCGCCAATTGGCCGTTGTCGAACTTGATAGTCTTGAAATACGGCGGGCTGTCAGGGTCATTCTCGTCCTCCCTGATGGTCAGAAGTATCTCCCTGACGGCATTGTAGGCCGCTATCAGAGGATTCATCTGCGTTTCTACAACCTCGGTTTCCACTATTGGTTCCTCGGTCTGCGTGTTGTTTTTACTTACTATCATTACCCTACCTTATTTATTTAATGGAAGCCAAAACTCAAAGGAACCGCTACAGCGATGCTCGGTATCTTTCTCGTTATCGGGAACCCCCTAAAAATCAGATGTGTTAGTTTCTGCAATTCGTTGTCAAGCACAGTGGAATGGCCTATGAATTGGCGTTGTGCTATACCCGCCGACCTTCCGGTTCTGAAACCAGAACCGTCTGGCGAGTTATGTACTGCCGCATAACAAAACCCCTTGTGGCGGGCAGCACTTCCAAACTTCCGGTGGTCCGTATATGCGTGCGCTTGCAGATGGCGCCCGCCCCTAAGACTCCATCTTCCATCCACTTTTGCCGTAATTGAGTTTTTCAGAGTACCTGTCTCTTTCAACATCGGATGATACGGCTTTGGCTGTTTCTTTCTCGGAGGCCACGGCGTGCTGCCTTGCGTATTTAGCCTTCGCATATCGAACGATCCTCTAAAAGTGCTTACAGCAGCTTTACTCGCCTCAACCTCGAAGTTCCATGCGTTCACGTTGAACACATGCTTCAGCAGTCCCCATTGCGCCGCCACTTGGCCCGGTGTCACCTTAATCGCCATTCAGATACCCTTTCTTTATGTTGGCGGCAATGCCTTGAAGCCGTTCAATGTCTTCATCCTTCACATCGAAATACGGATGCTCGTCGGAGAAGATTCTGCCGCCCTTGGCCACGCTCTCCTTGAAAGTCCTGTTGAACCACGACGGCATTTGCGGAACCTCATACACGGCACCCTTCGCATCCAACTTGCCTGTGATGGTTTCCTCTTCCAAGAAACACCTGCAACCGTGCTCGATGGGCGGGATGAGCCATTCGGGGAACAGCATCTTTGGTGCCGAATAGCCCTCATACGACAAATGCCACGGACGCACGCGGTCGTCAAGCTGCGTTCTGTAAATCAGCATTGTTGATTCGGCAATGAGGTACAGACCAAGGGCAACGTGCATGGCGTGACCGATGTCACCATCCTCAATGGTCAGGTAGTTCAGGTTGTATCTCTTGAATATGCCCGTGATGCCGTCCAACTCGCCTTCTTCCAAATCCATACCCCATTCCAGCTCGCCAACCATATCCTCTACATCCTCAATCATCTGGTATTCCTCTGCCACGGCAAAGTCTATGATGTTGTCGAAAGCAGCCATCAGCACATCACGGCGTTTCTTCTGCTCGTCAGTCAGTTTGGCTTCGTCAGAATTGAGCAGTTCAATGGCGGTCTCATAGTCAATCTCAAAGCCTTTCAAGGCCGCGTCGATGCCGAACTTGGCACGCAGACCTGCCAATGCCTCAAGCAATTCGTCAAGCGTGATTCGATCGCCGATGCCATTGATGAAATCCTCGAAAATGGCAAGCAATGCGGCGTAAGCCTCATTGTCAAGGTCTTCCTCTTTCGGCTCTATGTCTTCCTTTGCAACCACAGGGATGCCGTGTGCCGCCTTCACTGCCTCCCCTTGAAAAAATTTCCGGGTTCCCCGCGCTTGTGGCCATACCTTTTATAATACTCCTCGTCCGACATGACGTGATGGTCGTCGTCGCCACCAGTGCCGCCACCGCCGTTTCCGCCTTCAAGCAAATTGATTTGCTTGCCGACAACCACGCCGAAGGTCTTCTCAATCTCGTCGGCACTGACCTCATACTTGTCGGTAATGAAATCGTACAGTTGTATCTGGTCTTGGTCGCTCATTTCAAGGCGCTTGGCATACTTGAACAGCAATCCCTTCTCAAGGTAGCCCATTGCAACGAGGCGAGGCAGCACCTCTTCGTTCATCACATTTTCTATATAGCGGCGATATGATTCCACACGGTCCCTGAACACGTCTTGGTGAGCCTTGGTAGCGCCGACATACGACATCGTGGCACCAGCCATCGACTCTGAACCCAAGATGAGGTTGGAAACATCGCGGTCAACCAACTCCATCAAGCCGGTGAATACCTTCTCCGAATTTGACATCGTGAAGGTCTTGATATCCACTTCGTCGTTCAATCCGGTGACGATTACCTTGTTTTGGGCCGCACTCGCGATGTCGTTGGCAAGTTTCTTGCGGTCTGACTGCATGGTCGAATCGGTCTTTCCGTGGATGATGGGCTGTCCGTAGGTGTGTGAGAAATTGACATAGTTGGCCAGTGTGAACTTCTTGGCGAGAATCAACGGCGTTGTGGCCGAAAACAGTCCAAGCGAACCGCTGTTGACAAGGATATAGTTGTTCTCATATTGTCTGTCGTCGAAATTCCATCCGGGAAGCCAAATGCCCTGACGCTGCACAATGCGCCTCTGGTCGGGCAGCACATTACGCCGCTCGATGATGTTGATGGTCTTCAGCTTTCCAGTCCATTTGTCAAGTTCGGGAAGAATCTCGATGGCCGTGTAGCCGTATAGCTTCGCCTCCATGATGCCTCGGATCAGTTTGTCGAACTGCGACCCCTGAACCTTGTCGGTGGCATCCACGTCCTTGACAAACTTTCCCTTCTCGTTCACTCGGCACAGCATGTAGCGCTCCCCGATGATCTGCGACTCCAAGGTCTCGATGACACCGGCCAGATGAGCGTCCTGCTGCACGCAAGCGTCGTACAGGTCCATCAGCCTGCCACGGTCGTCCATCACGCAGCCCTGACCTCCAAGCACATTCTGCACCGACTTGAAGCGGTTGTAGCGCTCAATCTCGCGAACATATTCCTGTATGGTCTTCTTCGAGGTCCTGAAAATGGCCTCAAGCAAGTCTATGTTGAATTTCTCGTTACTGGTCTCGACTTCCATTCAAATGAAGGTTTTCCTTTGAATAGTCCGAACAACCTTAAAATGTTTGCATAATCACGAAATCATAACGAGAAAACCAAATTGGCTGTAAAATTATAACAAATTGATTTTCTTTAATATACGAAAATAGCAGCAATTTCAAGCATCATTTCTTCTTAACATACAAAAGATTTTGCGTAGTTTTGCATCGTAATCATAAAGCAATGACATACAACCACTTTTAATGCTTAACGCCATTCCCGGAAAGCCCTACGACATCGTATGCAAAGAGCACAGCCTTCCGGAGTTCCCCGACATGCTCTTCGGGGTATCAAATGACAACGGCCTGATGTACTTCAACGCATCGGCATATCTTAAGTCCCACGGCCAAGACCTGAAACTGGCCGACTTCCTCAACGCCTACCAGCCGCTCATCCACGCCTTGCAGGAAACCTATTCCCTGAAAGACGACGAGGTGTGCCGCATCAACAAGGATGGGGATTTCGTAATTGAAGTGGATTTCATCTACCTTTTCATCTGTTTTACTGACCACCAGTTCACGGGTTACATCAACGAGAGAATGAACGACCTGTTCTCGACCGGCATCGCCGTGTCCGACAGCTACCTGTTCGAGTCGGCCAAGAACCGCCTGACCGCTGATGTGATAGCGAAGATGCTGCCGGATGAAAAGGAAAGCGGACAAGGGGCCAAGTAGAGTTCCAAGCCGTGTGGCCGTTTTCAGCCCCAGCAAGAAACTCATAGCCGTATTCAGTTCACAGACCCTGCTGGCGAAGTTCATGGAGGTGAGCACACCTTCCGTCCACTACGCTTGCGAAGGGATCACTGTGGCCTGCAAAGGCTTCTACCTGCGTCCGCTCGACAAAATTGACCTCGACATTCCCGACGACTTCGGCACACTCACCCTTGAGGAGTTCGACAACCTCAACGGCGAAAAGCGCATCACCTACCCCGACCGTGGAATGAGGAAGAAACGCACGGCAAAAACCACAGCATGAACGAACTTGACAAGAAAATACAATCATCCATCCGTCTGCTGAAGGCACTCGACGGCCTTGAACCAGAGCTTGCTTATTCTGGAGGCAAGGATAGTGATGTTATTCTTGCACTCGCACAGATGAGCGGCATCAAGTTCCACCCAATCTACAAAATGACAACCATTGATCCGCCTGGCACCATCCCACATGTCAAATCAAAAGGCGTCGAAATCCACAAACCAGATATCACATTCTTTGAGGTTATCCGCAAGCACGGGATGCCCAACAGCAACTATAGAGTGTGTTGCGGTTACTTGAAAGAATACAAAATTCTCGACAAGGCGATTCTTGGAATAAGAAAAGACGAAAGCACGAAAAGGAAGAAAAGATACAAGGAGCCTACACAATGCAGAATCTACAACAAGAAAGACCGAGTTGAACAATTCTTCCCAATACTAAACTGGACCAACGATGATGTCAGCACATTCGTCAACCATTATGGCATCCGATGCGCTCCATTGTACTATGACAAAAACGGAAACTTCGATGTGACCAAAAGATTGGGCTGCATGTGCTGCCCTTTGAGAGCAGACAAAGGTCTTGCTCATTTCAAGCAATACCCAAAATTTGTTCGGCTGTGGATTAGGGGGGGGGGTACAATTCATTGATAATCATAGAAATAGCAAAACAGCAAAGAAATATGGAAACGCATACAACCGATTCTTCGCAACGGTATTCTGCAAATCATATCAAGACTACCTCTACAAGACAACAGGCTTGTTCGGGAACCTCGACACCAAGCAATGGCTTGAGGATTACTTCAAGATAGACTTAACAATTTAATAACACGAACAATGAAAGCATACTTAGCAATCGACCCAGGTGCCAAAGGCTTCATCACCCTGCGCACCCCTGAAGGACAGTTCAGGTTCTACTCCATCGCCGACAACGACTTCTACCAGCTCGGCAAAATCCTCCACGACATCAAGGTAATGCACCCCGAAGTGTTCTGTGCTATGGAGGAAGTCCACGCACTATTCAATTCTTCCGCCAAATCCACTTTCTCATTCGGCGAAATCAACGGTCTTCTGAAAGGCTTGCTCATCGCCAACGGAATCCCATTCGAACTTGTCGCCCCGAAGAAATGGCAAAAGGAAATATGGGGCGACCGTGACATGGTGGTCGAATACAAGAAAGTCGTCGTGAAAGGCGTGGAGCAAAACCGCAAGGAAGTAAACACAAAGCAGACTTCGTTCAACGCCGCAAAGCGCCTGTTCCCCAACATCGACCTGCGCAAAAACGAACGCTGCCGCAACCTCGATGACAACAAATGCGACTCGCTGCTGCTCTGCGAGTATGCAAGAAGAAAGAACCTATAACACTAACAATAAACCACACTACAATGACAAGATCAGAAGAAATCATTGCCAACAAGCAACTGAGGAAAGACCTCGACGAGAAGATTCAGGAAGTGAAGAACCTTCCAGCAAGCCGCGAACGTAGCTTGGCCATCACCAAATTGCAGGAAGCCGTCATGTGGCTCGGTATGGATCTGAAGCGCCTCAACGAATCAGACCCATACCCGAACAGCAAAGACACCAGCACCGACATAATCGACCCGACAGCCGACAACCTTAAACTTTGAGTTATGAAGTTAAGTTTCCATGTCTGCAACATGCTCTGCGCCGAAGAAGTCTATGCCGGTATGCAGGCACATTTTGACGCATACGAAGTCGAAATCCCTGATGAATGCCTACCGGAAGGACTTCTTGACGCGGTGAAGAACCACGGAAGGAAAGACCCGCAAAACGGTTCGCAAAGGTATGTAACAACAATAGCAATCCACGCACAAGAATAATAACTATGGATAACGAAGTAACAAGCCTTGTAAATGGAGAAAAACAGATGAATTACGACGAATTAAAGCAAGCAGCTATTGTTCTTACCCGAATCAACTCCATTAGGAACTATGTTTCGAAAGAACGATTTGTTCAAACCGCACAATGCCGCTTTGGTATCACGGACGAGCGCAAATTGGACGCGATGTACGGGCTGTTTAATCTTATTCCAAAAGCCATCTATTACATCGCTAACGACGACGATAATATAACAAAGCATTTGCCAAAGGCATTGGAGATTGCCGAGTCTGCATACTCCATGAAGGGCACGGATTGGGACAGCATATCTGTACCAAGCATAAACAAAGACCCGTACACCAAAGACATGCGTCGCTACTTCTACATCGAGAACGGCGAGTTCCTTCAAGTTGACATAAACCTGAAAGACAGAACCGACATAATCCTGTTGTCAGACCTGCTGCAACGCGATGGCGTGAAGGTCAAAGGTGCGACATTCTATATCGGCGACCTCGAAGCAAAAGAAATGGGTCCGAACAACACTCGTGTCAAAATCCCTTACTTTGACGGCGACATCTATTTCCTATACGGGAATCCGACAGACAGAATTTTCTACGACTGGTATTCTCATGGTGACGATGCCGGTGTTTACCTGGCCACGGAAAAAGGATGGAAAAAACTGCTTTACACTCCGGGCCGTGGTTATCTCGACAAGAAAGGCGAGTTGGATTTTGCCAACGACAGATGCTATTCGGACTATATGCTTGAGGCATCCGGGAAAGATTTCAAGTATATAGGCAATATCCATAAGGATATGTCGGTGCTGATGGACAAGACTAATGAAGAAAATTGAAGGAGGTGACAAATGAAAATCGAAATCAGAAGAAACCTCGACATGTCGTTTGACCTCCCAATCAAGGAAAACGAAGAAGCGATAAAGAAGTTGATGGAGCAAATCCCACAACCCACCGAAGAGCAACGAAAGATGCTGGACGAGGGCGATAGAATTAGACGCGAAATCGAAGAAAAGATTTGGGCATACATCGAAGAACACCCGGAGAACGACCTGAGCGGAAACCCAATCAAACGCGGGACCCATGAAATCGGTTTTGAAATCGAGAACAGAGAAGTTGACGGCGCGATGTATGGTTTCGCAACGAACATCTACATACGACCGAAGAAAAGCGAATACGACAAGAATTGAACTCTATGGTAATACACACACTTGAAAGAGACGGAAACTGCCTTAATGTGTTTGCAGATGAGCAAGGCGACATTTATGTCAGCACCAATTTCAATTCATGCGTCCGCATTGGCGGGCCAGGCAGTGGGCACACTATACCAAGGAAGATACGCCGTCTTCTGATGGAACTTGCAGAAGAATTTGAGAAATACAAGGATGTGCGGTATGAGGACGAAGCATTTGAAATAGAAAACAAAACAATTGACAAATGAATTACTCAATGTACGCAACCCCGTTTGACACCGATGCAATCATAAAGCAACAAATGGAATCGGTGAATCACGTGCTCGAACCTTTCGATATGGTTGAAAGAGCCGCAAGAGAACTCATTATTGCATGTAGAGAATAAGGAGGATTGAAAATGGAAACAATAAAAACAGATTTCACGAAAACAGGATGGGTGACTATTAAAGGAAACACCAAGACCATCGTCGCCCACTATAAAGATGGGCACAAGGAAACCATGTCTGTCTTTGAATTTCTCTCTATCTCGACATCGAAAAAACTGTGTAAGGATATTGTTCAGATTGATTGTTACGAAGACAACGAGAAAGTTGAAGGAGGTGAAAAATGAACGGATGGACTTTAACAAGGGTATGGCGAATCGACCACATGCTTGTCGTGGCCAAAACAGTTGAGGATGCAGTCGCCCTTTTTAAGAAATACATGGGACCGGAATACAACGGCGAGCCCAGCAACATCGAGGCCGTTCCCGCCGCAGGTATCGGCAAAAACTACAATGCAATAATCAAGGAAGGATAAGTATGACACCACTTGAAGAATGGCAGGTAAAAGAAATCGAGGACACCATGCGCCTCGTGTCAAACATGATGAATGCGCCCAAACGTGAATCATGCCTTGCGCGTAAGGTCATGACATGCTGGAACTGGGTCACGGATGCTCTCAACGATGTGCCGATTGAAGAAACGTCGAAGAACGGCATCATGTATCGTATGAGAGTAGGACAAGTACCTGGCGATGACAACAAGCGCATCAACACGGAACACGGTCAAAGGCGAATCTGCGCTGAATGCGCAAAATGGAAGCCAGGCGATTTTTGGGGAACTGGAACCGGCAAGCATGGTGTGCTTGTAGAGTCAAAAGGTTGGTGTTTCTACAAAAAGAACAAACGAAAAAGATGGAACTACTGTCCTGCTTGCAAAGAAGGCTTCGAGAAAAGCAAAAGAAAAGGATTTACCTATTGCGGAAACGGAGAGCCTACAATGGAAGATTTGGAGAACATCGCAGCCATGACTGAAGAAATATTGAACGACAATGAATAAAACAGAAACAAAATGAATGAGCAATGCGCATGGTACGACCCGTTTTGGTGCAACCCTTCGGAATGCGACGGATGCGCATCATTCATCAGGAAAGAAAATGAACAACAACTAACAATTGAATTGTAAATCGAAAGGAGCTACAAATGAATTTCCCAGTATGCAAATATTGCCAAGGAGACTGGTTGATCCCTTATGGCAGCGACTCACCAGACCGCATTCGTGATGTTTCTTACCAAGAAGAACCAGCCGGTATTTGGTGTACAATTAGTTTCAGAAACAACAGGCACACTTACACGTATCCAGATAGCTGTAAGCCTATCCCTTTAACCGCAGAGATTCTTGAGAAGAACGGATTTGTCATCAAAAAGAAATGGGCACAAAGGGGGAATTTCGGAAACAACCCTTTAATAATGTGGCATTTTGATGATGACTGCATTTTGAACAACCACAAGCATGAGCTTGAAATCCATGACAATTCAACAGGCAAGTTACACATTCGTTTTATCTGCGATTATGTCCACCAGCTTCAACATGCTTTAAGATTGTGTGGCATTGAGACAGAAATTGTGCTATGATAAAAATGAAGAAAGTCTATCAAAGGATATTGGATCCAAAGCGCGGCGATTGCTTCAAATGCGCGATCTGCTCGCTATTCGAACTCGATTACGAATCAGTTCCGAACTTTTTGGAGCTGTACGGTAGCGGAGAATGGTTCGTGCAAGCGTACAAATTCATCGAAAAACTCGGATATGAATATTCGGCTGATACCTTGTGGAACCCCAATGTTCACTTCCTTGAAAACCCAACGGACTGTTGCTTCAACAACAGGAATGTTGTGGCAGAGAAATCCCTTGACGCATTGACTCCTGAAGACGGCATCAACGGGCTGTTCCTGGCCTCGGTGTATTCCCCCAAGTATTCCGATCCGAATGAGCATCCGATGAGCCATTTGCACGCCGTAATATGCGACATCAATTTCAACATCGTGTTTGACCCGAACCCGAACTACGAAGGCATATTGTGCTATCCATACTCGAAACTTATCGGGTACAACGGAATCAGGGCCATTGACACGTTCCAAAAAATAAAACAATGAATCTATGACACCATTCGACTGCGAACACAAATGCGAATACTGTCCCGCGAAGACATGCGAGGAACGGACAACGGACTACGACGCTCTTTTAGCGCATTCCGTCACCAAGGAATATCTGGCCTCAGCCGACAACAGGTACGAATTGATACCTGCAACAGAACTGGACGACGACTTTACGATAATGGAATAAAAACATTTGAAAAGAGACAAGGAAATGAGTACAAGATTTTGGAAAACAATCTCGGTTATCTTTTTGATACTATGGTCTGCATTAGGAGTCCACAGCGTCATTAGAACTTACAAAGAAGGAAGATATTGGCCATGCTCATTTTATGCGGTGTCGGTGTACCTCCTTCTTGATGTGACGAAGGACATAATCAACACAAAGATAGACGAAGATGAACCTGAAAACAAAGGAGGTGAGGAATGACAGACAAAGAGAAAATCAGAGCCGAGATAGAGCGTTTGAAACGGAAATACAAAAATGAAAGTGTATTCCGAACTGTCAGAGGCGATACTGCTGATGAAGTTCTTTGCAAACTTCTTTCCTTTGTTGACTCTCTAACAGACCCTATAGACAACGATTTGGATAAAGCGTCTTGGGAATATTCCGATAGAGAAGGGATATCCTATGCACAAAGATATGCAATGCAAATTGATTTCAAAGCGGGTGCCAACTGGAAAGAGCAGCAGTTAAAGGAAGACGCCTTGGATTGTAGTATTATATATCACCCTAATGATAGCTTTGCAAATTATAGTATATCTGCCTATGTTCCACCATTACATAAAGCATCAAGCTATATATCAAATGGCGACAAATTAAAAATAATAATCATCAAAGAGGACGAGAAATGATAAACAGCCCTGGAACGACCATCGGCATCTTCTTTGCCGAAGGAAATGCAAAGCTAATCTCTTTGGCGGAACTACTGGCCATGATCAAGCTCGGAAAAGCCAGATTCACCACTGAAGAATACTTCTGTGAATGGAATGGAAAAGAAACTGAGCTCGTAAAGTTCAAGTTCGACCCATATACCGGCGCAACCATTGTATGGGACGAATTATACAAAAGGGCCGTCAATGAAAGGATGGTAGCAGACTGTGTTGAAAAAGTACCAGAACACCCTCTTGCGGAACCTCCAATGAAAATACAATGCCCTGAATGCGACACTGTATTCAAGGAATATGGACTGAACGGGGAGGTTTCTACAGTTTGCCCAGAATGCGGCATCGGAATAAACATTATGAACGTACCGCCTCGTGGCAAAACAGTTTTCACGACAAAATTCACAAAACAAGAGTAAACATGACAAGCCAACAAGCAGCAATCAATCCCTATGAAGAACGGGAGCGCAAAAACCTCATCGAGCTCATCCAAAGGGAGGGCGACCAACTCGCGAAGCGCATCATGAAAATGGAGGTATGCTTCCCAAGGCGTGTCGTATTCATCCCGAAAGAAGAAAACGGCAATGTCGGCAGCTTTGAACTTCAGTTCGAGCAAAACCCGCTAATCCAAGAAATCATCGACAAGCACACCAAACGCTGGCAAGGCATGATTGATGAGCATAACAAAAAATACGGATTTGAAAGCATAAAGATGTAAGCGATGATACAGAAAAAAAACAGAACCGAACAAGAGCAAAAGCAGATTGCACACGGCATGTGTTTTGGCGACAGATACAATTACAGAACCGGCAAAACAGAAATCTGTGAGCACCGAGACGAATGCGAACTATACCATTGTTACAAAGTTGAACTGGAAAAAAGAGAAAAGGATCCAACGCACTTTGCAATCGTGGACGATTATGTCGGCAATCAGTACATCAAAAACTGGAGGAAGTGCGAAGTCTGGAAGACACACAAACACACGAAAACAGATGTGAGCAATGGATAACAACACCTTCACCGACTACATCATGCAGAAACTCGACGAGCTGCACAATGCAAAGGTCGGAAAGATTCATCCCGACTATGTGACACTCAACGAACTGTCGAGTGTCGTCATCGACGAACTGCGCAGCGAACTCAACAACCTGTTCTGCCAAGGCAAGATCAAGGTCGGCGACACACTCAACGGAAAATACATCGTCTCTCACAAATGGGGAAATTCGAACAAACAACAGCATACTTCGCAGCCTACAACCTCGGAGCACTGATAGCGGCCAAGAAGATAATCGAGACATATCCTCCGAAAGCCAAGGGTGACGACGGCGTTTACACCAAGGCTGAACTGGAGTTGATAACGCGAGACAAGGCAAACATACAGAAGTTCCTTGAAGGATACCATCGAATCGGCTTCCGCAACCACATCCGCAACGCCAGAGGCAAACTCATGAGCTGCGAGGCATACTGGATGCAACAATAAACCCGTTTGCAGTCGGATAAATAACTGCATAACACATCATTGCGCAATTAGCAGACAGCACACGCCACAAAAACCACCGCCGCAATTGTTCACTTTCGTAATTTTGCACTCGAAAATGAACATCAAAAAGCAAACACTATGGCAAAGAAAGGACAACTCACAACGGCGGAATGGCTGGAATACAGCGAGTACCAACGCCTGCTAACATGCCTACACGACGACAAGGAATACCTCTGGGAAGCCTATGCACGCCTCGGCTTCTGCACCGGATGCCGTATCTCCGACGTGCTCCAACTGAAATGGAAGGACGTACTCGCCGCACAATGCACCGTCATCGAGAAGAAGACCGGCAAGACGCGCCGCATCACATTCAACGAATCCGTACACGAACGCATGAAGGAACTCCATGAGCTGCAAGGCAGGCCAGACCCGGACTCCCTCGTTTTCGAGAGCAACCACGCCAAGTGGCACGCCGTTTACCATCACCCCCACCCCATCACACAGCAGCACGTCAACCGCAAGTTCCGCGAGTTCAAGGAAAGGTACAACCTGAGCATCGGCAATTTCTCGTCCCACACCTTCAGAAAGACTTTCGGACGTTATGTTTACGACAAGATGGGCCGCACCGAAGAGAGTCTCATCGTCCTCAACAAGATCTTCAAGCACTCGACCATCAACATGACCAAGGTCTATATCGGCATCACCGACGAGGAAATCAAGGATGTCTTCGACTCAATAGAATTTTGAAGCAATGGAATGGACCGAAGGAAACATAGTGTACTTCTCCGTCGGGCGCAGGTTCGGATATTGGCCAGTCTATAAGGCCATCGTAGGGCGCAACCCGTCAAAGGCCCGAAACTCCGTCACCCAATACATTTATCTCGTCCCGCAGCGCATCGCCGTCGCCGTCCTCAATGTCGAAAGGCTGACCAACGAAAAGGAAAGGGATATCGCCCACATAGAACACATCGACATGCCGGACGCGGTTTTCGTCGATGCCATCACAGCGAAGAAAATCAACTCCAGGAGGCACGACAACGCCGACTGCCAGTTCAAGGGCTGTCACGACCGCTACGCCTGCATCTGGTTCAACCAAGACTCGGAGAAAGACATCAACGGCAAAAGGAAGCCGTTCAACAAAATCCCGAAGACACACCGCGTCGGCAGCGAGAACTGCCCAAGGTTCTTCAACCGAGACAACATCAAGGTCGTCAAGCACACCAAGCCAGCACCTCCTCCGCCAAAGCCACGACCACCGCTTATGTTCTACATCATCGAATGAAGAATTAAAACAAATTTCACAACTCAAATTCCAATACCTATGGCAAGCATTAAAGAATACAACGCTTTCGTTGACGAGAAAAAGTTCGTCATCGGAGATTTCGGCAAATGGGTAAAGTTCGACGAATCATATCCTCCATTGAACACAAAAGACATCCTCGGCGGAACCACCATCGAGGTGCTTTGTCACGACGGAAACCCCACATTCCACTGTGTCTATTGCTTTGAAGGTGAAGTAAGGTTCAGAGACCATGATTTCTCCACGGAGCTGCTGGAATGGCGAATGCCAGACTGCCTCGATTTATATTGGCGATTCGTCCCGGATCCACCGGGTAACGAAGGTTATGATTGCGGATAGCAGCCCCGATCAGAAAAAATGCCGTGGAGAAAAATGCTTCACGGCTTTTTTTTATTTCCAAAAATCGTTTCAAGAAAATCGGGGTCGGCCCCGGAAACGGAAATCGCTTTTTTCGGTTTTTTTATACAGCCAAAAAGATAAAAACGCAGGGTGCGACATGATTCCTGCCAAGCCGCGCCCCGAAACCCCTTCCTCTGGGATGGGCACCGCAAAAGTACAACTTTTCCATCAAACTTTTCTGTTTTTTTTGTTTTTGTCTTCATCCTTCTTCGGAAAATACGCCAACGGAGCACAAAACAAGCCCGCACAGGTCTCTTCGTGGCAAAAACGATAAGTGTATCGACTTTTGGACAGAAATGCCTACACGGGCAGAAAAACGACATCATGGAAAACGATTCAAGAATTTTGGGTCCGACAATGCTTATGGAATCCGTACCCGAAGGCACACCCTCCCTTCCATTTTTCAAAAATGATGGTGTAACTAATTGAAAATCAATACTATTTTTATTTTCTCAAAATGTTCACTTTCTAAACAAAGTAAACAAATATTGCAATTATTTGATTTTCAATAAAATAATATTTCGTTACCGTTGATGCTGCAATTTTGCCACCTTTACCCCTTTGCCCTTGTATTATCCGTTGAAAAACTTTTAATCGGATAATTTCAATTTTCAGACGACAAAAAACCACCATTAAAATATACATGAAGTTTCGCGCTTTTTTGCTCCATCTACAAACAAAAAACCATCTATAAAACAAATTCAATTCTTTTTCAACTTTACACAACAAACAGACTATTATAATAAGGATAATAATATAATGATTGTATAATTATTCTAATGTTAGGATAAAAACCTACTTTTGTGCTGCATTATTAAAGTGGTTATAATTGGATAACATTAAAGCCAAAAGGATAAAAATATAATAATATAATAAACTGATTATCAATAAGTTAATAATTATATAATTGATTATCAATAAATTATAAACATAAAATAAACATAAGGATAAAAACCTGATTTTCAGTTGAATAAAGATAATAATTTGTAAATCAATTTATTGCATAAATTATTATTTTATAATGAGTTACACCAAATTATTTTTGAATTAAAGAAAACATTTAATCCTTGCAAAATATTGAGTTTCAGTGTTATAAGTTTACAAAATCAACAAAATTTCATTGCTTTGTCCGTTTGTAGATGCTCCAAAAGTAGCCAAAATGACAAAAAACCATCGAAAAATGCTGCATTTTTGCCCTAAAAATATAAAAAAGTACAATTTTTTTCTTATTGATTATCAATTTATTAAAACACTTTTCTAAAAATTCTCAAAAAAAATGCTTGATAATCAAAATAAAGGTTGTACTTTTGCATCTGCAATCGGTTGGGAATCGGTTGTAAGTGGTAACGGCGACACCCTCCACCGTCAAAGGTTTTCCCACCTTATAAAAGGAAAAAGCGGTAAAGCGGTAAAGCGGCAAACGGAAAAAGTAAAATTTGTTCTTTGACAAGTCCGCAATTATAGCAATTTCGGTTGTTGTTGTACATTGTTTCAATGTATAGCGTTTGAAGTTCAAAAGCCAACAATCGGGGGAACTGGAAATAATTGGTAATGATAAACGGCACCGACAAACGTAATGCAGCCACGGCAAAGGTAGGATTTATTCCTATTATATCCGTGAAGGTTGCAAGCCCTTGAAAATGCAGAGCAAAAACAACAATTCACACAAATTCACAATTAAAAGCGAAGAGCCCTAATGCGAAATAACCAGGGCACAAAGAAAATGATTACAAACGTAATGAAGAACACCCAACTCAAGGACGTGAAATTCAGCGCAAACGTCGCTGTAGTGGTTAAGGAAAGCACCAACAAAAACAACGAAATTTCCACTACCTTTGTGGAATTTCCCTACCTCAAAGACCGTACACCTCAAGCGGTTTTCAAGTGTGTTATTATCGGGCTTTTGTCCGATGAGACCATCAACGCGGAACTGAAGGGACGTTTCGCCAACCTTGAAGGCGAAGACGGCAAAAAGTGTGAACTCCAAAAGGGCGAAACCTACACCCCGCCAACGTTCACCCGCTTAATTGCCAACTTCGCGGAAAATTACCGTATCGGGTACACCGACAATGACGGCAATTTTCACGCCGTCCACACCGTTACGGAACGCGCCAACCTTCGCGCCTTGTTGTTGGTAAACGGCAAAAAAATCATGGAGTTTGCCGCCGCGTCAAGCAACACCCGCCGCGCAATTGTCCACACCCTTGCAAAGGCGGCACTTGACAACGTAACCAAGGAGGCAAAGTACGTCCAAAGGTACACCGACACCGCGAAGACCGAAACGGCAAAGGCCGCGAAGAAGGACACCAAGAAGGCAAAGACACCCGAAACCGAAACGGCAAAGGCGTAAATCCAGACACCACCGGAACGGCAAAGGCACCCGCAATCCCGTGGGTGCCTTTGCTCTATTGCGTGCGCGTGCGCCTTTGTGCGTATGTGTGCGACTGAAGGAGTTGTAGACGCCTGAAAAAGTCAGATTTCGGGGGTCTGGGGATGACTGTGCCCAGGCCGATCTTCAGACGCGCCGCATCCCCGCGTGCGCGTGAAGGGTGTACTATGCCCTGACCGAAACGCATGACGAAGCCCAAATTTCGGGGACGCTTGAATTTTTTCCAGCCAACGGGTTGCGCACAAGGTTACGCAATAACTGCGCAACCTAAAACAAAGATACGCAATAATTGCGTAACTTACTGCGCAACCTTCTGCGCAACTTACTGCGTAACTGTTGCGCAATAATTGCGTACAAACAAGAATAGAATATAAGAATTAAGATTAATAAATTATTAATATATAACTCTCCTCGTGCGCGTATGCGCGTGAATGGTGTATTATGCAATTTTCCGGAATGGTCCGGGCGCGTCCATTGGTGGGCGCGTCGTGGCGGTTCGAGTCCGCCGGGAAGAACTATGTCAAATCCTAAACAGTAAAGCAATGAAAAATTTCAAGTTCTTTTTCCTGAAGGCGCTGGGTCTTGATGAAATCCCGGCGGTCACGGTCGAGGCGAACATCCGCCTTGGCAAGCCTTTCTTCATCTGCAAAAACACATTCGGCGAAGTCGAAATCATGGCGCAGCCAGAGGAAAGAAACAAGCTGTTTGCCGAGATCATGGGCGCACGGCTGAGGTATTCGAGCGGCACGATGGTATGGTACGACGGGCACGACTTCGTACTCGTGAACTGGGAGAACTGGAGCATGGTCTTCAGTGCGCTGCGACCGAGACGCGAGGAAAAGGTGACTTGGGGCATCGTCGAGCGCAAGCCGAGGCGCACCGATGCCGAGCGTGTATTCGAGGACGGGCGCAAGAAACGCGCCGACCTTCCAAGGCTGATGCGAGCCGACCAGATCATGGTGCTGCTGCAAGCCTGACCGCGAGCGCATAGGCGCGACACGAAACCGAATTTTAGGGGCATGGTGGATTGGTCCGCCGTGCCCCTTTTCAATACGAGCAAATGATTACAAACCATAAAAAGCAAACGACTATGAGAAAGATTATCTGCGGCCTTTTGGCCATCGTCGGAGTTTTCGTCGCCGTAGAGACGAAAGACGGAATCGAATACGAACTGCTAATCCGAGGAATCGGAGTGGTCGTATTCGCGATATGCAACTACCTGGGCGGATGGTGGGACCTCACGAGCGAGGGCACCCAGAAAGCCAAGACAGAAAACACACAGAAAACCCCTAAAACCCCAATGCAATGAAAGATTTCATCAAAAGACTATGGATCGGCATCGACTCATACGCATTCAATGTGACCGCAATTGTTATATGCGCGATAGGCGCATTCATAGGCATGGCCGTTGGCTTCGCCGGACACTGGTACGGTTGGCTGTATCTTGGTCTCTGCATCGCCGGAGCCACTTTCTTCATCTTCGACCTGAACCGAGTAAGCGACCTGACACATGAGAACAATCAAGAAAATCGGTGAGCACCGCATGGAAGGCGGACTCTATCAGGACGAGCAAGGTAGGTACTATTGCGACTGCTACCGCGAGCCCAAGGACGACGGAACCATAGAAGTCCGCATACTTTGTCCGAGCAACGAGCCAGACGGAGAGCCAGACTACATCGTTACCGCGAAGCTGGAGAACCCGCCGACCGAACGCGAGAAGCGCGAGAAGGCGTTCAGGTTCGAGTACATGATGCTTTCCAGACTCCAACAAGACGCACGTGCATACTTTGGCACCGGCAACGAAGAGGAGGACAAATGGGACTGCCGATACCACAACGCGAACAACATCTGGGGCACCACGATAGAATCGCACATCAAGGGATTGCGCGAATACTGGGACAAAATCCCCGCAGACATCAAGCCCGAATGGTGCTCCGAGGAAGAAATCAAGGAATACGAAAACAAAATCAACCCCTAAAATTACAGCAAAATGAAAAAGACATTGATCATCGCGGTCATCATCATGGCCGCAGTGCGCCTGAGCGCACAGGAACCCACCAAGGACACGGTGCGCATCGAGCGCAACCGCGTAGAACTGCAAACCAACGACAAGGGCAAGCCCGTCTTTGTCCTCACGAGCGCGGACGGCACGAAGACGCGCAAGGTGAACACCGACAAGGGGAGCGCCGAGCGTTTCCAGAACTCCGGCACCCCGTACATCATCTACAACCTGAACGAGTTCGGGGAAAAGAAAATCTCAAAAATCTATGTGAAGTAAGGAGGACTGGACTATGGCACAATCTATTGAATCAATCATTGGCGCGGATGCCCAATGCCTCCGCGAAGACTTCAACACCATGATTATGGACCCGTCGTGCAACATCGACGACGTGGAAGACCTGCTTTTGGGCTACGGCCTCGAAATGGACTATCTTGAACAACTCATGTGGTAAGGAGGAACGCGCTATGAATCTGAGATTTTCGGAGAACGCCCTTCCGAGGGCTTTGAAATGCTTCGAGGTGGAGCGCGACCATCACGACAACTCGTTTTCCCAATGCCTGAAAAACCTTCTTCGTTGGGTGAGCAGGTTTGAGGAAGATGAGAAGCCTGTGTATGACGAGGAAGACTACATCCGCCTTACCCCAGACTTCTGCAACGACTACTCCTTTGGCTTTGCCGTACACCACAAGGACGGCAGGGTGGGCATCGTCGGCGGGCTGCTGTTCCACGGCTATCCGGGCGACTGCGACACCACGTTTTCCGTGACCATCGACCATAGCAAGGCGTGGCAAATCCACACATAAAGCGGGAGGCCATCATGGAATTTATCAACGTATTCGAGGACTCCTACCCTCTCTATGAATTATGCAAGGCAGAGGGATGGACGAGTTGCGAGGACTATGAAGAGTTCTACCAGAGTGGCGGCGAGCTTCAATTCTTCGAGGGCGACCCCGACATGATCAAGATAGACGGCGAGGTGGGCTATTTCTGCAAGTGCGGCGACACGGTGTACTACTGGTTCGACGAGTGGTTCCACCACAACGCCCTGGCCGTATTGGAGAAGTTCTTCGACACTTACAAGACAGGCATCACCATCGGCGGCGTAGGCTATGCCTGCGGAGAGAACCCAGAAGGCGTTAAGGATGTGTACGGTGGCAGCAAAGACCCGCAAGGACGCTACATCTGGGACATCTGGGAACAGATGGAAACCGGTATCGCATTCCGTGGCGGAGGCGGCTACACCTACTGGATTTCCGACTGGAGCGAGTGGGCGGATGCTAACCTACACGCCGAGCGAAAATTGGCATGACTAAATCTAACAATCCAAAAAAACCAGCGAAAATGAAAGCAAGAATAATCAAGTCGCCCGCAATGAGGCGCATATTGGACCGCATTTTCGGGGCGGTCTGGAAGAATGACCCGAAGGCATACAACGTACCCGGCGACGGAACCTATTCCGTCCAGGGACTGAGAACGATGGCCTACTTCGGCGGGCGCGTCGTCGAGAAAGGAATCAAGTTCATGGGTGTGTGGTTCGTGTTCCAGAACCCGTTCTGAATCCTGTTTTGTAATCATTTTGTTGGAAGGGCACGGACGGCCAATGCTGCTCCGTGCCCTTTGTGTTTCACAAAAAAACCTTATCAAATCATGAGTACAAATGTTGAATATCCAGTAGCGCTGCAAAAGGTGAGCGCAGACGGGAAGTATCGCCTGACGGTACGCTATGACGAGTATGCGGAGCATCCTCTGTTGGCGTGCGATTTCCCGCTTCACATGGACGACTGGAGCCGTGACTATACGGCCAACCCTACACGGTGGAGAAAGGACAGGGAACATTCGGACAGTATGGAATCTTGCATGATACACCTGTTGGCCCACTACGGCGACCAAAAGAAAATCATCGACATTCTCGTGCAGAACGGCAAGGAGCAATTCCACGAAGAATACGACAACGCATTGATTTACGACAGGCACCGAAAGGAGTGGGTGTTGGGGTCGTGGGTGACAGCCTATCGGAGCTATACCGGCGAGACCATCGAAGCGCATTGGTCCGAGGAGTGGAGCTTCTGCTGCAAGAGAGAACATATCGAGACATCAGAGGTGCTGGACTATTTGAGCACTGAAACACTTGCTCACTTGACCGACAACTGCATGACCGACGAGTGCAAGGTGATGTCCTACGATTTCGGCTATCACGGCAGCATCAGCTTCTATTCAAACATTTACGACAGTTGCTGCGGACTTGCTTGGATTGTCAAGAGCGAGGCAGTCGGCGACGGCAAGTGGCTGACGGAAGAGCAATGGAAAGCACAGGACTGCTATACGCTGACCAGTGGCGAGCGCGAGGAAATGGAAGCATGGGCCGACGGCGAGGTCTTCTGGTTCGAGGTAGAGAAGAACGTGAAGTGGAAGGTGCATCGCGAATGCCTGTCCGAGGAACGAGAGGCCGAAGACTATGTGGAGGAAGAATGGGAGCAAATGGACACCTGCTGTGGATTCTACGGACTCGACTATGCTGTACAGTATGCCATCGAATGCAACAGCGAACTTAAAATGCTTCCTGAAGCATGACCTAAAACCTGACCACAAAAACATCATTCCAGAGGCCATCATTGGCCAGTTCTGGATTGGCTAATTCATCAAATTATTAACCTCAAAACTTTCAAATCATGATTGAAGAAAATTTGAAAAACATCGACGAAAATGTTGCTGTAATCGCAGCAAGCGTCAATGAACTGAAGGAAATCGCAAAGAAGTTCGGTGCCGGACAGCAAGTGCTCGGCACGATCGAACAGACAGCCGACCCAGAGAGTGTTGTCACTGCCTGCGAGATTAACGGCGAGAAGTTCGTCCGCATCCACGTCGGCAAATACGACATCAAGCTCTCGCTGCATGACGCCGAAGAAGAAATGAACTGGGACGACGCCATGAAGTACGCCAAAGACAAGGGTATGCGACTCTTCACGCTCGAAGAGGGTCTGCTCATCTACTGCTTCAAGGACGAAGTAAACGCCAAACTGGTGGAACTCGGTGGCGACGAGCTGAACGAAGATGATGCCTACTGGTGTAGCACGGAGTACAGTCGCCACCTCGCGAGGTACGTGGGCTTCTACAATGGCGCCTCCTACAACGGCAAGTACAGCGGTTACGTTGTACGGCCTGTCGCAGCATGATTTTTTGCCTTGCGCCGATAGGCGCTTACCTTTTGCCTATGGCCGCGTCCTTCAAGACGCGGCCTCGGTTTTTCATAAGACACACAAAAGACACACAATGGAACTTGAATGCACCTGCGAGAATATCAGTGCCGACGAATGGGCACAGAAAATGAAGGGCGCAAAGCCGATTTCGTACAAATACCTGGTCGGGAAAATCAAGAAGCACCTGCCCTGGCTTTACGAAACCCTTGCGCTGCAATTCCCCAACCCTTACGACGACAAATGCTCGGTCAATAGGGAATACTACATACTCGTACATTCCGCAATCGAATATTTCATCAGAAAAAATTAGCACCATGAGCAAAATAGCAAAACTCGTAACATTCGAGATTACCGCAAGAGTTATTGTTGAATCCAACGAAATGCCCGAATGCGAAGAAGAGGATGCCGTCACCAAGGCCATCGAAAAGGTGAAATCCAACATCGACAACGACCTTTGTTTTGACCACTGCACGCAAGTTGTCAATGACATCGAATGCCCATACGGTACATTTGACGGAGAGGAGGTCGCACCATGAAACGCCCGATAATCAAGGTCGTTTTCAGGACCTACGACGACGGCGAGACCATCGCCCTGCTCTTCGAATACAAGGACGAGGAAGGCCAGACGCGGGGCTTCTCGCACAACTCGCGATGGTTTTTCGCAGAGTACAACAGGATCATGCGGATGACACGGCCCGCCGTCCGCAAGGAATACGCAGCTCTCTTCAACGAACTGAAAGATGAGGGCTACAAGCGCATCCAAATCTACAGGCGAGCCAGAATCAAGACAAGTTACATCGTTCAACCTTAAAAACACAAACAAAATGGGAAAGATTAAAGAGATTACAGTAGAGCAGCTTTGCGAAATGTGCAAAAAGCAAGTCAATGCCGGAAACGGCAAAAAGGTTGTCGCCATCAGCGACGACGAAGAGTTCAACGGCTTCCACCCTATTTACATCGGATTCATCGACAAGGATGACATCTTCACAGGAGGCCCGTGTGAGCCGCTGCTTTCATTCGGCATCAAGCGCGACGACGATTTTATTATTCTGGGATAAGGAGGCGATGCTATGGAATACAAGAAAATCACCACCATCGAAGAACTTAACGCTGCCCTCGATGAAGGCTGCACCGATTTCGTGATGACCAACGGAATCGCGAGGTCGAGCAAGTTCATCACATACGGCGACAACGACGGCGAGTACGAAATTATCAACCTCATCGACGACAGCCGCCAAATCCTTACAGAAGCGCAGTTGTTCGACCCCGCATGGAGCAACATCGGGACGGCCATGAAGAACGGCGCTTTCTTCTGCGAAATAGACGATTGAACCTTAAAAATCCAACAAAATGAAAGACAAACAACAAGAAAACTGCGACAATTGCGCCAATATGACGCTTGGCATCGGACGGGACCGCCTGATGCACCGCCGCTGCGAGAACACGCACCGATACATACCCGACTGGGACCAAAACGCGACCTGTAATAACCACATATCTATTGCCGTGAAAGGAGGTGCGCGATGAAATGCACTGACTTTTGGGAAAAAGAGAAAGAACTGAAGCGCACGGCGCTCCTCGAACTGGCCGAAGCCGTCAAAGCCCACGGTGGCAGATACGCCTGGTGCGACGAGGATGGCGATATCCCTGATGGCGTCGAAACACCTTGTGTCTGCGTCTTCATGGACTACGGCCCGACCGATATCAACATCAAGGAAGTTGTTCACGACGAAAAGGGATGGTGGTTCAGTGGCGAAACATGCGACGAGTATTCGAGTGAGGTCAGTTTCGACGAACCTTACGACATCGTGAATGTTTACCAAATCCAGACCATTACCCAGAAAATCCCAGAAACTGACGAAGTGAAAGATGTTACAGTGCGCCAAGACCAGCCTGTGATGCACCTTAGCCACGAAGACCTGCGAGTTCGAGGATTTGATGCAAGCAAGGTCTCAAACGAGGAACTGGCCAAAATCGCGGCGAGGATGGGTGACGCATACATTGACTACGACTGTGGCTTTTGGGACGACATGGAGGAAGCCTGCAAATACTATGAAGTACCAAGACTGAACGAAGAAGAAACGGAGGAATAAGTCATGGAAAAAATCTATGTAGTGTCAAGGGCTTTCTGCGAATGCTGGAACGCCGTAGAGCAAGATCCGGACAAGGTATCGGAGGCAATCGAACATGCCACCGAGTATTACAAGCGCGACGTTGAGACTTACAAGTCGCATATCATCAACTATCCCGACATGAAGGACTATTGGCAAGAGCAGCTTGAAAAGGCTGAAAAGATACTCGCCGAAGGCTTCGAGGGAATCACTTTCGACGAATACATGAAGCGGCAGCGGGAGAAGTGGCTGAGCAAGGAGGCAAAAGAAATCACCGAGGAACAGTGGGGCTACGCATTTGAAGTCCTACCGCCTCTGAATTGGCATAGAGGCGACCATGCGTCATTCTTCTTCATGCGTGAGTTCCTTTCAGGCCCGTTCACCGAGGAATACTACCACGACTTCAAGAGCGGCAAGTATTTCTGCGCTGTCGTCGAATACACCGACGAAAACACATGGATAGACAAACTTTTGGACAAGATGACAAACCAATAAAAACAAGACAAAATGAGCGAACAGACACAAAACCACAAGGCTGACTTGAACGGCCTCAATCCGGCATTGTATGTCGGCACCTACCGAAAGTACAACTCAGGCATCCTTAATGGAGGATGGGTTGACATCACCTCGTTCAGCAACGGCGACGAGTTTATGAAATACTGCGTCACCGAGCTTCATAAGGACGAAGACGACCCCGAACTGATGTTCCAAGATCACCAAAATTTCCCAGAATATCTTTACGGCGAATCCATGTCGTCTAAAGAAATCGACGAAATCCTTGAATGGTGGAAAAATGAGAACGCCGAAAGGGAGCAAGAGGCCATGCTTGACCTAAAAGTCGTTGACTACAACGAAGGCGTTTCCATTGCCGTCGTCGGCGACACCTACCCCATCCGCAAGGCCTTGAAGGAAATGGGCGGCAAGTGGATGAAATTCGGCAAAGTCGGTCCCTGCTGGGTGTTCAGCGCAAAGAAGCGCGACGAAATCGAAGCATTCGTGAAATCCGGCAAGGCCACGGCCTCAACGGAAAAGAAAGAGAATGCGGAGAACTTCGATGCTCCGGACAAGGCCCTGCTGGAGGAATATCTCAACGAAATGCGCAAAGTGTATCCAGACGACGAGCGCATGATCGAATACCACCGCAAGGAAGCAAGCCGCGTCATCCGCCTGACCAACGGTGGGCTGATGACTTTCGAGAAACCGAGAATCGAGACGAGTTTCTGCTTTGGATATGGATGCCAGAGCAGTACCTATGAAGAAGCAAGCAAAGCCGCAGAAAACGCAGCAACAGAGAAGTATTTCATGGGCGAAAACCTCGACCCGCTCGACAGAGGAATCAAGGCGATGGCCGGAGAACTGGAAGACGACTACCAATATGGCTATATGAAGCCGTACCTTTACAGAAGGACCTATCGTGACCAGAACCTCAACGTCTTTGAATTTCAATGGATGCGTCCATACGATGTAGAGAATGAGCCTTGGAAAACAAAGGGATATGCAGAACTCGCCCTGTTGTCGGACGAAGACCGCAAACTCATTCTTGAAGCATTAAGGGCAGAAAGAGCAGCGTTCGAGAAGCGGCTGAAGACATGGTGGAAGCGCTACGGTGTGGAGAAACTGAAAATCTGGACCTATTGGGCTGACGCATAAAACACGATGCCATGAAATACAAAGACGTAAAGCGAAGGAAGTTCACACAAAAACAGATGGAGCTCCTCGAAAAATGCCATTACCTCCACATCGAATCGTTCAAGGGATATGACGATGAGAAAGAAGAAATGCGAACCAAGTTATTGGATAAGATCTTTAATACACTACTTGGCTAATAATCAAGAATCATCACCATGAGCAAAGAAAAACCAAACATGAAAATCAAATGCAGCACCGAAAGGGCATTTGAACACACAATAGCGGTATTGAACTTCGTTGGTTCCGGTGAATATGCCGCTGACAAAGAAAGCAAGATTATTGAATTGAACGTCCATTCATGGGACTGGTGCCGACTCATCGACATCATCCACTTCCAGTTCAAGGAGGAACTTGGAGAGCGTGCATGGCGACAGGAAATCGACTTCTACATCCCCCACGACAACGGGGAAGACGAGAAATTCAACAAAGACCCGGAAGAGGTAAAACCGCAAAAGCGTGTCATGCACCTCGTTTTCGGGGAGTATGCCTGCAAGCGCATCCCCGAATGCACGTTCCCAGACGACGAAGACGGCGACGACGGTCTTGACGACACCTTGGAGGAAGTGCTGGACTGCATGAGGAACTTCGACGCGAAATACGTCGTCAGGAAATACGACACCGAAGCCGAGGAGAAAGCCTATATCGACGCGCTGAACGACCTTGACGGTTGGAACGACTATGCGATTCTTGAGGACTGCCTCGTCGGTGACGACATCGAGAAGTTCGACAAGATGATGGACGAAATCCATAAGGAGGACAACGATGCCTGACCAAACCATCATCGGACAAAAGACGGAAAGGGGCGGACGCACTTTGTTCGCCCCTGGATATTACAGCGACGGCCTGAGCTTCGGTCAGATCTTCAAGGACGAAAAAGCGTTCCGCGAAGACCGCAATGCCGTATGCTACATTCCGGAATACGGGTTTGACGAGGATGCAGAGCCTGTCGTCATCGACGGAGTTGAATACTACGACGAAGACGATGTTTTAAGCTATACACGCGCTGACCTTGAGGCAATGATTACCGACGACAACGGCAATCTGGTCTATGAGGACGAGGACGGGGGCAAACTCAACATCGAGTGCTTCTTCCAAAGCCTCAAATGGGCCTGTCCAGAAACATACTTGTACGAATACGATTAAACTATCAGAATCATGGAAAACGAAGACTTGAAATACCTCGACTGTGATTTATACCATGTCGAGTACGATATAGAAAACAAAAAGCAAATCCACATTGACGGCTACTGCTACTGGAACGAAGAAAGCTACCAATGTGTTGAAGCCTCCGGTTGTTATGTAAGCGTAGAAGAACTTGGTGCTTGTGCCAACGACGAAGAAAAGTCTAACTTACTTTCCGATGCGTTTGACAATTCCAAGCAGTATCAAGGTGAAGTCACGGAGAATGGAGTTCGTGAATACTACAAAGATGCCAAGGAACTACGTATGGTGTTTGTTGACGACGACACCCCTGTTGGATGGTATGTGAATTATTAACCATTTACGGCCATGAAGAACTACTACAAGAAAGACGCCATCGTCATCTACCACTACAAGGAATGGCACAGGGTTTATTACAACGCCCTCGGTTACGACTGGGTTTCTGTATGGAAACGCGCCGTGATGCTCGAAAATCCGAGAGACGAATACGGACGCTTCACCAATGACTTCAGCGATGAATACGCCGTCAACTTCAAGCTGAAGGACGAAGACGGAAAGGTCTTCACCGCGACACTCGATGAGATTGAGCCAGATGTCGCACCTGGTGCCCTGTCACACGAAGAACTTATACGACTGTACAACGAGATAGTACGAGGTTCGCTCTACTACTCCGACTACCAAAACACTATGGGGGTCTTCCAAGAAACAGCCTACGACTTTTACGAGGGCTTCTGGGAACAACTTAAAGACGAATACGGCAGCGAGGCCGAAGCCGAGAAGCACGACACCGCAGAAGCATTTGCAGACTACTGCGAAGGCTGCGAGTATTATCGCCCAAGTTCCCTGGCTGCATAAAAACTCAAAATCTACAAGAAAACTCACGATGAAAAAGACACAATCACGCCTCGCCATCGTCCGCATCGACTACGAATACGATGACGAAAGGAATTACATGGGCGACGAGCCAGAGGAAATTGCAATCGACCTCGCCCTTAACCCGAACCTTCACACCATCGAGAACGGGGTGCAACTGATAGATGCCGAGTTCTGCGGATGGAATGATTGCTAAAATAACACGAACAAAATCCGAAAAAGCGAACAAAATGACTAATTTTGCAGCGTCAAATAGAAAGAAGAATATGTCAGCACCCAAGACAAAGCTCTGCTACTCGCTGTCCGAATTACTGTCCGAATACGACGGGCTGCAAGCGAAGAACAAGCCTGTCGTCGCCGAAGGCAATCGCCTGAAGGTGAACGGCAGGACGGTGGTTGAGCTTGTCGGCTTGGAAAGCTACGACCTTCCACAAGACCGCCTTGGCCGCATGATTCCAAAAGAGACCTTCGACTGGCTGACCGAAAAAGGCGAGGCCGAGTCCATCACGGCTGGTGATGTCGTCGTCAAGCTGGTCGAGGCAGAGAAAGCCAGGGAAGCGAAAGGCGGAATTGTCCGCATCACCGACCGCATGGTCCTGAGCGGCCATCTGGAGAGCGCACGGAAATCAGCCGGATTGACGGTTGAGAAGGTTGCCGACCTGTCGGGCTTGAACCAGGCCGCAGTCAGGGTTGTAGAGAAAAGCCAAGCCAACTTCTCCTCTCACGCGGCAATCCTATACCTTGCGTGCTTCAACCTCGCTTTCGCCCTGGCCAAAGACGATGAAATCACGCTTGTCTTCAGAACGAACGACGATATCCTTGACTGGATTTCGAACAACCTTCCAGAAAAGGATTCCGTCAACAAATTCGCCAACGCCGTCGGAAACTCCACCACGGCCATTTATCTTATGCTGAACAAGCGCTCGAAAGTGAGCATCGACATGCTTATCAGCGCAGCGCGGTATTTTGGATATGAAGTCTGCCTGACAGAAGCATAATCCCCTACCCTATTTCACGAACACACAAAGCCGACGCCAAAAGCGCCGGCTTTTTTAATACCAACAACCATGGAAGACAACAAAAAAACAAAACCTACGGGCAAAGACCATTGAACTTGCCGAAGGAGCGATGAAGTTGGTTCTTGATAGAATCGACAAGGTTTTCAACACCAATGGAAACGGAGCCATCGACTATGATCAGTACGGCGACGACTACGAACTTCCGAAGACAGTGCTATATGCCGTCTTCAAGGATGTGACCATGAACGAAATCCGTCCTGTTTTTCCGAAAAACAGAGAGGAAGCCGAAAATCTTTATCTATCCATCTAACAACTACTACCATGTTCAAAGTCTATGCGGGCTATTACGAGCTCTTTATCTCCACGTCAACGCTCAACAGGCCATTCATGTGGCAAGGCGAGTTTAACACGATCGAGGAAGCCGAGGCTTTCCTTGACGAGAACTTCGACACGGAGAACAACTCCGTGTTTTACGAGCGCTCAATCTACGGACAATCAAGACTTGCAGAATGTGCGCTTGATGATGAAGAAGCGGAAATATACCGCTTCGATGTCACATCCGACGGTGATGTTCTCCAATGCACTGCCGAATGGAAACGACAACAAGGTATAATCTAAAACAACATCCAAAAAAATTACAGCAATGAAAAAGACAATCTATGTACTCGTGTCGTTCACCACTTATGATTTTTCGTTCGCATCGTCGGTACACTATACCTTAGAAGACGCGAGGAAGGCACAAATGAAGTGGCTTGAAGACACCTGCAAATTCTATGAAATCCCTGTTCCGACCAAAGATGAACTCATGGAAGGCACCAACGACAGCTTCTTCTACAATGAGGACAGCGAATACCTGTGTTCTTATGGCACTTGCTATGACAATTATTCGACCATTGAAATCCACGAAATCGAAATCTGACAGCCATGAAGACGAAAATCTATGTGTTCACCTACACAAGCACAGAAACCCTCGGAATCGAGAACGCCGAGACGTTCAGCACCGAGGATAAGGCGAAAGACGCGATGAAAGAGTGGAAAGAGGCCACCTTGGAAAAAGGCGACATGCTTTCTGAACTCCGTGACGACTACTGCCAAATCATCACCAAAAGCGGCGTGACTTGGACCGCAGAAATCACGGAAACCATACTTGACAACGAAAAGGACGAACTTCAGGAATACGCAGACTCAATCGTCATCGAAGGCGAAGACGGCGAGTTGAAACACTACCACGGCACATTCAATGACGGCTACGCTCTTTTGACTGTTGATGAAACGGGCGACACCGAGACCCTTTTCTATCCCCT
>JAEEGL013790182.1_pt1 | contig 54996 bp, 43 predicted proteins | sample 9134231 | NCBI WGS metagenome assembly JAEEGL01 (sample SAMN16246548, study PRJNA631951) | gut metagenome | biome: gut microbiome; feature: rumen; material: fiber-attached | host: Bos | place: Iran: Karaj | collected 2018-10
AAGAAAACATTAATTATAGAAGGTAAAGAAGTCGAATTTACTAATGAACCCAACCTATTGGAAGTAATTAGAAAAGCCGGCATGAATGTTCCGACATTATGCTACAGACCTGACTTAACATCATTTGGTGCTTGCAGAATGTGCGTTGTAGAAGTTGAGTATCCAAACGGAAGAAAAATGATTAACTCATCTTGTACAATGCCTCCGGAAGCAGGTATCAAAGTTCATTTAAATACAGACAAAGTAAGAAAAATCAGAAAAATGGTTCTCGAACTTCTTCTTGCAAACCATGATAGAGAATGTACAACTTGTGATAAATCAGGTTCTTGCGAGCTTCAAAAATATGCAGAAGAATATGGAATCAAGCACGTTAAACAATTTGCTCAACGTGAAGTTATGACAAAAATTGATGACAGCTCTTGTGCTTTAGTTCGTGATAACAACAAATGTATCCTTTGCGGAGCTTGTGTTAGAGCATGTGACGAACACCAAGGCTTACAAGTTTTAGGATTTGCAAACAGAGGAAGTAAAACTGTTGTTGAACCTATGGCAGGCAGACCTCTTGGTAACAGCGAATGTATTAACTGCGGTCAATGTGCAGCAGTTTGTCCTACAGGTGCTATAACTATTAATTCGACTCAACTTGATGAGGTATGGAGTGCAATTACTAACCCTGAAAAGAAAGTAGTTGTACAATTTGCTCCATCTGTTCGTGTTGCGATAGGTGAAATGTTCGGACTTCCTGCAGGTGAAAACTCAACTAAGAAAATTAACGCAGCTTTAAGAAGAATCGGTTTTGACCTTGTATTTGATACTAACTTCTCAGCTGACTTAACAATTATGGAAGAAGCACATGAATTTATCGACAGACTTCAAAATGGGGGTAAATTACCATTATTTACTTCATGCTGTCCGGGTTGGGTTCGTTTCTTAGAAACACAACATCCTGATATGCTTGATCACTTATCAAGCTGCAAATCTCCTCAAGGTATGTTGGGAGCTATTATTAGAGAATATGTTCCGCAATCTCATGAAGGATTTACAGCTGAAAACTTGGTAAGCGTTTCAATTATGCCTTGTACTGCTAAAAAATACGAAGCAAAACGTGAACAATTCAAGATGGCAGACGGAAGACAAGAAATCGATTACGTTCTGACAACTCAAGAACTTGGCAGAATGATTAAGGGTGCAGGTATCGACTTTGCTAATATTGAAGGTGAAGAACCTGATTCACCGTTCGGAAAATACACTGGTGCAGGTACAATCTTCGGTGTATCAGGCGGTGTTGCTGAAGCTGCTGCAAGAACAGCTTACGAAGTTGTTACAGGCGAAACTCTCCAAAACGTTGTAATCGATGATATGAGAGGAACTAAGAGAGTTAAAACGGTTGAGCTTGACTTAAAAGGAACTAAGATTAAAGTTAAAATCGTTAATACTCTTAGAGAAGCAGAAAAATGCATGAGAGAAATCAAGGAAGGTAAAGCAGATTATCAACTTCTTGAAGTAATGGCTTGCCCTGGCGGTTGTATTAACGGCGGCGGTCAACCTCAAAGCTGTAACGATTCTAATATTAAGGAACTTCGTGCAGAAGGTCTTTATACAGATGATGCAACAGGCGAGTGGAGAAAATCTCACGAAAACCCTGAAATCAAGGAATTGTATGCTACTCACTTAGAAAAACCAAACTCTCATAAAGCACATGAACTCTTGCACACAACTTATGTAAACAAGAGAACTAATTGCTATATCTCAGTTGGAGAGTAGGGAGCAGATAAAATAATTGATGGGCGGCTGTTTTATAAAACAGCCGCCCGTTTTTATAAAATTGCTTTATTATGAAAACCCATCGAACTTGCCAATGAACGATTTGATGAATCAAATAATTCTATTCAACAATATAAGGTTTGTGAGTGAAGTAGGAACTAAAATTCTTCATGTAAACATTCAAATTTGTACAGTATGCTTCCAAATCCAATGACACCCCCTCTTTTAGAGGTGATGTTTTTATTCCCATTGATTTATAAATTGAGCGGATAAAAGTATTAGAGATAGTATCACTTCCTCTTTCCCAGGGGGTAGTATGTGCCAAAATCCATCTGATTTCTGCAATATATTCGTTGATGTCTTGCATATCAGGTTCGCTTATTTCTTTCCCTTTATATTTATTATGTAGATCATTGTATAAATCAAATACCATGTCTAATCCCCGATTAACGTATCTCGGTTCGCAGTGACTCAGAAGCCTTTGTCCGGATTCAACAGACTCAGGTCTTGTAAGCATAAATTTATGAAACGGATTCCTCAGAGGATAATCAATAATTCTGTCTAAACGTTCTTCATAGCTTTTGTATTTCGAATTTTCTCCGTCATAACGGGTAATAATAGAGCCTGATTTCCAGCTTGAACCGTGCTGCCAATATTTTCTTTTTGTTCTCAAAATTCCCGAATGTTCTGCTTTTTCAGTATCAAGTGAAGATTTATTCGCATTTCTGACTTTTCCTGTTATATATCTTAAGATTGTTTCACATTCAAAATTTTCACGAAAAAAACTAACGGCATCATCTGCTATTTCAATAATTTTTTTTGCCCAGTTTGTATCTTTTTCATAACCTTTTATATTTATAAAAAAATCTTCATTCCGAAAATTCAGTTTTTTAGACTGAAGATTGATTCCAAATGTCGGTTGATAATTATTGCAGCAGTTTATAGAATTTATTCGCATAATATATTTAAATACCATAAAAAATTTTTTTGCCAGTTAAATTTTTATAATATTCAGATTTGCAAATATATCTTATGTATTGTAAAATTTATGTTATAAACTGAAGGGCGATTAATATATAAATGAATTTAGTTGGTATATTTTCAAATATTTTTATTATTGCATTTTTACTCTTTGTCAACGGTTTTTTTGTATCTGCCGAATTTGCTTTGGTTAAGGTCAGAAAAACAAGACTTGAGCAGTTGTGTAATGACGGAAACAGGCAGGCTAAAATTGCATTAAAACTGGTAAATAATGTAAATCAAATGCTTGCAGCGGCACAGCTTGGTGTAACAATTGCAAGTATTGCTTTAGGTTGGGTTGCGGAAGCAACAATGGTTCAGTTGGTTGAACCGCTTGTTAGAGCAATTCCTTATGGTAATATTGCATCTCACGCAGTTGCAATTCCGCTTTCATTTATACTTGTAACTTATTTTCACGTTCTTCTCGGTGAGCAGCTGCCAAAATGCCTGGCTTTAAAACATACTGACAATTTGGCATTAATTATTGCATCACCCATGAATTTGTTTATTACTCTGTTTAAGCCTTTTGTCTGGATTTTGCAGGTATCCGGTGATATGATACTGAAGATTTTTCATGCGGATATTGCTGATGCATCTCTTGTTCATTCGACAGAGGAATTGGATATGCTTGTTGATGCCAGCTATAATGAAGGTGTTTTGAACGAAACTGAAGCAGAGATGCTTCATAATATGTTCAAGTTTTCTGATTTAATGGCAAAACAGGTTATGATACCGAGGACAGATATGATTTGTGTTCCTGAGGATATATCTTATGAGGATATTAATAAACTTGCTTTGGAAAACGGTTATACAAGATATCCCGTCTATGAAAAAGAAAATATAGATAAAATCATTGGTTTTATACACGTTAAAGACTTGTATTCAATTGCAATGACAAAAGAGGAATATTCGCTTGAGGCATTGCTTCGTCCGATAATTCTGGTACCGGAAACAATGACATTGGATAACCTGATGAAAGAATTTAAAAAACAGCATATACAAATGGCGGTTGTTGTAGATGAATTTGGCGGTACATCCGGGCTGATTACATTGGAAGATGTTCTGGAAGAAATTATCGGTGAAGTTCAGGATGAATTTGATGAAGAAGAAGAGATTGATATAAAACAAATTGCTGAAAACACATATATTGCAAACGCAATGATGAGAATGGATGAACTTGCCGAATTTTTTGGGTTTAATGCGGATATTCTGGAAGAAGATGATGTTGAAACCATAGGCGGGCTTGTTGTAAAACTTTTGGGCAGAATAGCCGATATAAACGATACTGTTTCATATAAAGGTTTGACATTTACCGTAAAAGAAGTTGACGGTGCCAGAATAACACAGCTTGAGATAATTAAAGAAGCAGAAGTTCAGCAGGCTGAACCGACCGAGGGTTAATTTTTTATTACCTGATTGGGTAATGATATTTTCTCCAAATATAGAATAATGATAACGGGAGTAAAAACAGTAAACTTTCCGTAATTATTCTTTGAAAGGAGGTGTGAAATGCATATTCTTCGAATAATGGCATACGCACTGGTTATAACCGGTGCAATTGTCTGGGGACTGGTCGGTTTCTTCAATTATAACCTTGTATCGGCAATATTTGGAGATATGACGGTATTGTCGAGAATCGTTTATTCACTTGTCGGTATAAGCGGTATTTTTCTGCTTGCAACTACAGAGTATGAAGAATGTTATTGTGACTGCTCGGACAGAACTCACTAAAACAAAACGGCGGACATCCTGTCCGCCGTTTTGTTTATTAAACTATATATTAGTCACCATCGGTAAGGATATGTCCCATTGACGGTTGAAGAGTATAAATTACACCTTTGTTTCTGTCATATTCAGATGCAATAACATTAGGACCTAAATTGTTTGCCCTGTAATTCCACCAGCCGTCCATTATTTGCTGGTCACTAAGTTTACTAACATCGACACCTTTTCCGTAGATTAGTTCAAGAAGTTTAGGTTCTGCTTTACTTATAACATTTTCTTTTAGGAAATTTGCATCAATTGAACGAGACATGTAAATTCCGCCGCCACCGCCGCCTATTTGAGCATTGCTCTGTGCGTCATTAAATTTTTTTTCTGATATTGTACCATTTACCACGTCTTTCCAACTAATATATGCTTTTCTCATATCTTCATTAGGTATTTGTTCCGGACTTTCGAATCCTATTTTAAAATTGCTTTTGCCGTCCCATTTTTCTGTTTTGGCATTTCCGTCAGCTCCTTCTGCATCGTCAGCTTGTTCAGTTTCTTCGGTTTTAGTGCTTCCGTCAGCTTTTACTTGTTGCCATTTACCGTCTATCATTTTGTAAGTGTTATTATCTTTAACCGCAAAATCACCATTTTGTGCGTTTGCTGCTTCAGGAGAATCCATTACAAATGTTTTTGGGTTTCTGTTGTTAGCATCAACTTTTTGCCATTCGCCGTTTACCATTTTATAAGTGTCATTATTGTCAACGGCAAAATCGCCGTCTTTTGCATTTTTTGCTTCAGGATCGTTTAATTTATATGTTTTCGGGTTTTCATTTTTAGTTTCTTCAGGACTTTCTGCTACAGCGGCATTAGCTGCAGCTACTTCCTCTGCGTTAGCTTCATTGGTTGTTGCAGGAGCTACTGCTGAACCAGTGCCATCACCTGTAGTTACAGGTGTTTCTTCAGGTGTTTCTGTAGTTGCTGCAGGTGCTTGGTCTAGTTCCAATGATGGTTTTTGTCCGTCTTTATATTTTGCACTTTCTGCTTTTGCTTTTTTGATTAAATCTGATACAGTACGGTCTTGTGATTTTACTTCAGCTTTCAGTGCGTCTTTATTATCAAAGCTTTTACCGCCTTCAGCTGTAACACCGAGTTCCTTAAGAATCTCTTTGTTTAAAGCTTTACAGTTATCGTCTTTTAAATCTTTACCGTTAACTTTACCGTCTTTATTTACGTCTGCAAGTTTCCATAATTTTGCTGATTGTGATTTAAAAATATCAAAAAATGACATTTGTTTATCCTTTCTTTAGCTCGTTTCACTCGTATTAGTTATATCGGCATATTTTTAATAAACTTTAATTTTAGTTGTAATATTTATCAGCTTATTTGTGTTTCTGTGACCGTATGCCTTACTGTATGTACCTTTTGGCTGTTTGTAACATTTTTGTGATTTTCTTAACATTGTTTACAATTTGTAACAATTATTAGATGTTAAGTTTATATTTGTCTTTGTCTTTTTCTTCGTCTTCTTGTTTTTCGTTTTCTTTGCCTGCTACGTCTGTCGGTACTGTTGTATTATTTGTATCTCCGGCATCTGTTTGTGATTTAACTTCATCTTCTGCTCTTGTAACAGCTTCTGATTCTTCAACAAGATTTTCTGAATTTGCTTCAACATTTTCTGCTGTTGTTGTTGCTGCTTGTTGTACATTTTCTCTTGCATCAATTACTTTATTTACTTTTGATACAAATGAGATTTGTTCAGCAACCCCGGCTGTGCTTGCTGCAGCTCCGGCAAGTCCCATACCGCCGACTACATAAGCCCATGATGTTACTCCGAATGCCCAGGAACCTGATTTAGCCAGTTTAAATGCTTCAATAGCCGATTTTGTTCCGTTAAATGCATTCATACCTTGAGAAGCTGCTTCAACGATTGCCATTGTTCTTGTAGCTTTATCAAATGATTCTGTATAATCTGCAACATCCTGAATTGTATCAACGGTATCTTGTGCTTCTGTCATTGTTTCTTGTTCTTCTTTAATTTCTTCATTTGATTCTTCAATACTTTCTGCGGATTCTTGTTTTGTTGTATTGATTTTTTCATTGAGTGCTGCAATATCAGTTTCAAGAGCTTCTAATTCAGCTTTTTCACTGTCGCTCAATTCTTCTGTTTTGGATTGGTTAATCAGTTCGGCTTTTCTCTGTTCTTTTTCTTCTATTTCTTTTTTAATTTCTTCAATAGTTTTTTCTGATTCTTCTTTTGTATCTTCAGCTTTATCTTTCTGTGTATTAATATTTTCGTTTGATTGAACCATGTTATCTTCAGCATTACCTAAGTCTACTTCTCCGCTTTCAAGCTGTGGTTGCAATTCATCTGTCAATTCATCGACTTCATCTTTATTAGGTCTTTGAATTGCATATTTAGTTCCTGTTGCAAATGCTGTTAAGCATCCGGAAATTGCACCGGCAGATTTTCCTGTATCTTTTGCGGCTTTTATGGCACCTTTTCTTCCTTCAGCTTTAAGTTGATAAGGAGCGAATGCATCATCTACTCTAACTAAAACCTGACCGCTTTCTGAGCCCTGATATGCTTCTAATGCAGCTCCAAATTTACTTTCACCTGCTTTTAATGCTTCATTAACTTGATTACCCATAAAAGTGTTCGGAGCAGCTTGTCCGCCTTTATATAGATTTGCAATATTACCCATTTTTTCTGCTGACTGTTGAAAACCTTGCTGTGCCATTTTATTAGCTACATTTTGAAAATGTTCATTTATAATTTTATTAGCACCACTTTCTGCATATTGAATAGCTATTTTTTCAGCTCTGTTTTGTACAATTTTTTTGACTACTTCTTTTCCGACAATACCTGCAACAGCAATTCCTGCATCAACAATTGCAGCTTTGCTTGCACTCTTAGTTTTGCCTTTATATTTTGCAGTAGCTTTTAAGGTTTCGTTTTTAGCAGTTTCTTCTACACTTCTGGTTAAAGTTGCTTTATCAAGATCATCAATTTCATAACTATTTTGATCGTTTGATGCTTCAGCTTTCCAGCCTTTAATCGAGCTCTCATATTGATTCTCAATATCTTTAATTTGAGTTTTATCAATATTTTCGCCGGCAAGACTTCTCAAGTAGCAATCTTTTGCATAATCCATATCTGTCATTGCTCTGTTGCCATCAATTCTAATAGTCATACTGCTCTCCTGTGTTTATTTATACCATCTTATATATATAAAGTATATAAAAATTAGTTAATTTCAGTGTTTATGCAATTTGTTACAAAACTTTACAAATAAACAAAGTACAGGAGTGCGTTATTCTAGCGCACTCCTGTTGCCGGTGTAAAATCATTTATTCTTTGTTTATGCTTCCTGTTTTTCTTCTTCTTTTTTCTCAGGTTCTTTTTCTTCTGTTATTTCAGTTCCGTCTGCGGAATCAGCACCGTCGGTAACTTCATCCAATCCTTCCGGATTTTCTTCTGTTTCGTCATTTACTTCTGTTCCGTCATTTTCTTTAATATCTTCTGCAACGGTTGCTGCTTCTTCAGTTCCTTCTTCTACATCCTCAGTAGTACCTTCAGCTTCTTCGATTGCTGCTTCTGCTTCTTTTTGAACTTTTTCTCTGACGTTTATTTCATCTTCGATATCTGAGCTGAATCCGCCTTGTTCAATTGCACCGCGTGTACTCATTGCTCCGCCTAATATACCTAATGCTCTTGCAACCTGACCAGCCGGAGTCAGACCAAGTATAGGAATTGACATCAATGCTGCTGCACCAAATCCTAATGCTGCGTTAGCAATTTGTGCGGTTTTTTCCAGGTCGGTTGCTTCTTTTGTTTCTGTATCAAATGTTTCTGCATAGTTTGCAACATCTTCTACAGTTTCGAATGCATCATTCGCATCATCTACTTTGCTCTGTTCTGCATCTATATCATCGCTTTTAGCTTTTGCTTCTTCTGCTCCGTCTTCTTTAACGTCACCGATTTCACCCTTTAAAACTTTAACTTCACCGGTTAATGTTTCAAGTTCAGCTTTTTCTTCGTCAGTTAAGCCTTCTTCGGATTCTGCTTTTGTATTCAATTCATCAATTCTTGCCTGTTTTTTCTCAAGTTCTTCTCTTTTTGCCTCAACATCATCATTAGTGTCCTCTTGTACTTCTTTGGTTTCACTTCTTAAAACTTCAACTTCACCTTTTGCTTCCTGAACTTTTATAAGTGCGTTTGCAAGTTCAACATCACCTGATTCCATTGATTGTTTCAGTGTTTCAAGTTCTTCATGCGCATCTTTGTTTGGGTTTGATAATGTATATTTTGTTCCGATTGCAAATGCTGTAAGACATGATATAGCAGCACCGATTGAACCGACTGTAGTAACTCCTGCTCCCATTCCGCCTGCTGCTGCTACATATATACCACATCCGCCTGCTGATACTGCAGCTGCTCCTGTTGCTATTAAATTAAATTTTGCACTGCCTTTATCAGAACCTGCTTTTCTCGTAACATTTGATTTCTTTTCTTCTGCTGCTGCGGTTGTTTCTTTCTCCTCACTGGCAGCTCTTGTAGATGATTCATCCTCATCATCACTTATGACATAATCATTCTGGTCAACAGCAGCTTCAGCTTTCCAACCTTTAATAGAGCTTGAATATTGATTCTCAATATCTTTAATTTGAGTTCTGTCAATATTTTCGCCTGCCAGACTTCTCAAATAACAGTCTTTTGCATAATTAATGTCTGTCATAGCTTTGTTGCCATCAATCGAAATTGTCATACTACTCTCCTATAATTTTTTACAATCTTACATATTTTTATAAAGTAAATAAAATTTTTCATATTTCAGATAAAATTATTTTTGTTACAAAAGTTAATAAAATTTTATTTCTTTTCAAAAAAAACAGGATGCAGATAAATATATTATCTGCATCCTGTTTTTATAATTAAACTATATTATGCTTCTGTTGAGCTTTCTATTTTTTTATCAAGTTCTTCTGGTTTAAACGGATTATTGTTGCTAATTTCTTCGGGAGTAGAAACTTTGTTCTTTTTGATTATCTTAGGAACATTAGTTAATTCTTCTGCAATAGCATCTGCTTTTTTTGCTTCTATTTTTTCTTCTTCGCTAAGCTCAGATATTTCTGTTTTTTCAGCATTTGTGTTTTCAATCTCCGGCTGAATATCGGATTCTGTTTCGTTCTTTTCTTCAGATGTTATTTCTTCGGAATTTTCTTCGTCATTTGTTTCAACTATTATTGAATTGAGTTTCTCAACAGCTTCCTTATGTCTTTTTATAGCAGCTTCAATTTCATCTTCATCTTTTGCTCTGATAACAGGAATTGAAAGCATAAGTGCTACCTGATTCCCTTCTTGTTCAAAGTTCAGGTCTAACAAATCTTTATCCAGTTCAACATATCTTGAAAGAAGTTCTATTAATTCGCTTCTCATTTGTTCAAGTATTTTTGGTGTAAGGTTTGTACGATCCTGCATCAAAACAAGTTTAAGTCTGTTTGTTGCAACTGACTTTGATGCATCCTCGGTTTCATCCTGTGAACGAAAGAATTTTGTTACAGAATTGTATAAATGTGAAAAAATGCTCATTTTACACCTTCACTTTCAGCTTAGAAATGGCACTTTTGAGTTTTGCTATAATGCCTCTTGGCTCATCCAGGTTAAGGAATGGTACTTCTTCTCCTAGGATTCTTTCTGCAACATTTCTGTACGCTTTTCCTGCCATGGCTTCTTCATCATTTACAATCGGCTCACCTTTATTTGTTGAAGTGATAATTCCGGTGTCTTCAGGAATAATACCGATAAGCGGTATTTCAAGAATTCCTACAACGTCATCAACACTCATCATTTCGTTTGATTTAATAAGGTTAGGACGAACTCTGTTTAAAAGAAGTTTAACACTTGTAATTTCTTCTTTAGTGGCAAGAAGTCCTATGATTCTGTCTGCGTCACGAATTGCAGACATTTCAGGAGTTGTAACAACAATTGCTTCACTTGCACCGGCAACAGCATTCTGGAATCCCTGTTCAATGCCGGCAGGACAATCGACCAGTACAAAGTCATTTTCTTCTTTTAATATGTCACAGATTTCTTTTAATTGTTCTGCATTAACAGCGGTTTTATCTCTTGTTTGTGCTGCAGCCAAAAGCTGTAAGTTAGGATTCTTTTTGTCTTTAACAAGAGCCTGTTTAAGTTTGCAGCGTTCCTCAATAACGTCTACAATCGTATAAACGATTCTGTTTTCAAGACCAAGTAAAAGATCCAGATTTCTTAATCCCAAGTCTGTATCAATCAATACAACTTTGTAGCCTGATTTTGCAAGAGCCGTTCCAATGTTTGCACTAGTGGTGGTTTTGCCGACTCCGCCTTTTCCTGATGTTATTACTATTACACGACCAGTCATTAATCTCTCCTTAATTTTTTGTAAATTACAATTTTTCCGTTTTCAATAAGCGCTTCTTCCGGAGTAAACTCATTTGATTTTTGAACGTAAGGTACGTTTAGTGTATCATTACGTCTTGCGTATAATCCGGCAATTCTGAGCTGTATTGCATTAAGCTTTAATGCTCTCACTTTAGAAGTGATATTTCCGTTATTTCCGGCATGAGCAATTCCGCCCAATATACCCCAAACTGTGATATCGCCGCCTGCAATAATTTCACTTCCCGGATGTGCATCTCCTATTATAAGAATATTTCCTTCATAACTAACCGTTTGTCCGGAACGTAAAGTCTGGTTTATATATAAAGTCGGCAGTGCTTCTGTGTTTGCCGAATTTTCTTCTATCCCTTCCGGAAGAACATTTCCGGTATCAAGAAGAATATATTTGCTTGTTTCTTCTGTCGGAAGCAGTCCTTCTATAGCAGCTACCGAACCAAAATCCGTTGTATTATAATCTTCTGACGGAATAACTTCGGTAAGTTCCTGAGTTGTAATTTCATCATAAATATCATCAATACCTTCAGTTGTGGCAATTGTTCCGGATTGAATCCCCGTGTCAGCCTGAATCTCAATTGTTTTTGCCTCACCATGATTGTCATAAATTCCGTCTTCTGTTTTGATTATTACTTCTTCGGTTTTGATTTGAGATGCTGCAAGTTCCGAGATTTCTTTGCTGTTTATACCTTCCATTGAAGATGACATCTCTTGTGATACTGTGGATAATTGAATCCCCAGACTCATTGCTGATGCCTCTGTTTGTTCTGCTGTTGTATCAATAAATGCGATTGAAGCATCCATTGATTCAATTAAAGCTTTAATGCTTAATAATTGAGATTGTTTTAATTCCAATTTGCCTAATTTTAAGCAAATATTTTTACCCTTTACTTGAGGGTGTTCCATTATAGAACTTAATTCATAAATTAACTGCGAAGTGTTTTGAGCTCCGGTTAAGTCTATAATGAAGCCGTTTTCTACTAAACTCTTTTCCATTAACATAATAACTAATTCCCAAATTGATATGTGACATAATATACAATATACTAAAAACTTTAACGATTCAATAAATTATGACACTTTGTTAAGTTAAGTAATTGTAAATATTTATAACTGTAATAAAAGCAAATATGATTGGTGATCTTTATATTCATACAGAATTTTTCCGTTTGAATGAGCCCATTTTTCCAGATAAGGAATAAGTGGTGATATTAAATAGTCATACGGACAATAAAACCAGTAAATGTTTGATTTTGGTATTCTGTTAAATAAATCGGCATATTCCTGCTCGTTGTAGTTTTTTTGTGCATTAATTTGTCCTATAGTAATATTATCCATTTGAAAATTGCACAAATTGGCATAAACTTTAAATTCCGCAAACGATGCGTCATTATACATAATGATATCGCCTTGTTTGTAATTTTCTTTTAATATATTCATTAAGATATCAGGTCTCTCAATTTCTCTTAAATACGGAAGTATATTATCAGGTTTGCTGAAATGATTAATGTAAGGAATCATAAAAATAACAATCATTATTGATACAATGCTGTGTACAATCTTGTTTTTTAAATATGCAGCCGGTATTGTTATTAATACCAGAAGCATCGGTAATATATACAGAGCATTTCGTTCTCTTATCGGATATAAATGAAGCATTGATGCAGCTATAATCATTAAAATACTTACAAGAATTAACTTATCTGCAGGTTCTTTTCTTTTTATAAGTATAATTACTCCAAGTAATGATAATATAACAGGTATGATTATATGATTACATGGATTAAAAAAGTACATATAATTTAACGTTATAGTATGAGCAAATGACTGATAATTTAATGATAAAAATCCGTCAAGGTTAGGAAATACTGCAGTTAAAATTTTGTGTGTCGGAGACAAGGTGAAAATATAAAATAATATATTAGCAAAGACAGACGGAATAATTATAAACAGAATATTTTTTACTGCCGTTTTGTTCGCTTTGAATAATGATAAAACCACCCAGGCTCCTATTAAGAATATGGACGGGAGCGAAATAAAAGGCAAAATTAACAGCAGTATGCCGTTTAGAATTTTTGTTTTCAGGTTCATATTTTCAATGCGAAGTTTGCTAAAGTGAAGTAAACACAATATACAAATCAAAACATCACACGAATATTGCCTGAACTCCTGTGCATAATAAATTAACTGAATATTTACCGCAAAAAGCAAATTTGCTAACAAGACAGGCAAACGCTTTTGCAGAATTTGTTTTGTCAGAAAATAAAATGCAAAGACAGCAACAATGCTGCAGCAAAACGGGAAAAACCTTAATGTATAATGCGGCGATACAAAAGGTATTGAATTAAATAATTTGGATATCATTAAATAGATAGGCGGTGCTGATTGTAAATTAGACAACACTCCCCACAATCCCAGATAACTTTTTTCAAATATATTAATTACCGTGCTGCATTCGTCATGCCAAAAGGGACGTCCCTGAATGAAGAACAAGAATCTTATTAATATTCCGATAAATAAAATAAAAGAAATTGAAACTTTATATATTATATCTGTATGATTATATTTTTCATTCATTTATCTCGTTAATACCCTTTCTTTTAAATACAAGCAACTTAAATACAATATAAGTAAATACTGCAGCTGTAAAATTAGAAATCAGCTGTGCAAGAAATACATTCAATTGACAGTATTTAACGGTAAATTCCAAAAGTCCCGCATTAATAAGATAACTGAAAAACCATGTTGTACAGCACTTAATATACTCCTTGTACCAAACACCTTTACCTTCAAAAACCAGTGTTCTCTGAGTGATAAATGATATAACAGAAGTGATTGCCCACGAAAGAGCAAGTGCAATCTGGTACATGCTTTCACCCATTAATATACACAGAATTGAATATATCAGATATGATATTCCGGCATTAAATCCACCGACAAAAAGAAATCTTATTTTATCATCTAAATTAAACCAATAACTTTTTATGTTCATTTTTAATTTTGCTCTCTTTCGGTTAATATGAATATTCCGGTATTACAAAAGCTTCATTATTTGCATCTTTTTCTACAAATTGCAGATAGTAATTGAGTGCTGTTTCTTTTGAGTTTTCATAAAATTCTTCCGGTATAAGTTCTCTGTGTAACTCTGTTCTTTCACCTGAATAATTGCCGAGAACTCTTGAAAACTTTTCAATATCAGCAATATTTTCTCCGCCGGCATAAGCTTTTGTTTTTGCATCAGTTCCGGACGGACGTATTTCTACATATTTATCGGAAAACTTAAGATAAGTTCCGTCACCTACAAATTTAATCGACTGAAGATTATCAAAATTGAGTTCTGCAAACGAATTGTTGAGAACTTTTTTTACTGCATCAGTATCAGCTTTTCCTTCTTTTACAGCAATTGCAAGTGAAAGATAGAATAAATCGTTTTTTGTTCGTTTTGATTCGCCTTCAGCTTTTGCTTGTTTTAGTTTCTCAATATCAGGCTCGGACTCATTATAGTATGCAATATCTTCTCTGACATCAAATTTGGCAATGATATTGTTTTCTTCAAAAATCTCTATCAAATATTCCGAGAGAGTTTTATTATCATCTTCCAGTTTTGCAGCGAGTGAAGATGCAACAATTATTGCTTCTGTCGCACTTTTTTCTCTCATTGCAATCGCTTTTCTTCCGGACAGAGATTCTATTAAATTTTCTGAACCCATAATCATTCCGCCGGATTCCTCACCTCCAAATACCATACGGGGCTGAATGCCAAGATTAATAGAGTTTCCGAAAACATCATCAACAATAACTTTTTTATCAGGGTTATTCTTAATCTGAAGTTCAACCTTTTTCATAATATTGGCAATCTCTTTAAACCCTACGGGAACATTTACAACCTTTATATTATTTGCTCCTGCCCATTCATCCCAAGAAAGAGCCGAAGCAGTTGTTTTAATCATGAATCTCGGATGATTTTTAAATTTACCTTCGTGCTTGAGTTGTTTAACTCTGTAGTTCATAAGCATTAAAAATGCCTGGTTTGCACTAAATACGGTTAAAATTCTGTCACTATCTAACTCTATATAAGAGATTCCTGATTCCTCAAGCAGCGGTTCGTTGCCGGATGCTTCTATTTGGCATACGGTTAATCTGTCATGGTCAGGATCGGTAATCAAAACGATTGTTCCGTAAGGTAAATCTTTTAATACTTTCTCATAGTGCAAAGATTCTATGACAGGGAAAAATTTTGTTCCGTCGGGATGTTTAGCCAAAACCGTAGCATCAACTGAATAATCATAAAATGTTTTATTACCTTTCGGATCTGTATCATATTTTCCTATTGAGTGGAAAAACGGATCTTCTTCGGTATTATTCCACAGGTATTTATCTGATATTCCAAGTTTTTCAAGAACTCGGTTAAGTGTTCTGTAAGCACAGCCTCCGACACTTTCAATAAATATTTTCCCCTGCATGTTTTTTACATTGTCTAAATTTGCACCAACACCGGATTTTAAATAATCCACATATAAATCAATACCGTCGTTTATTTTTTCCATTATGGTTTCATCAATGAGCGGATTGTTTTTAGCTGCAATCTTTATCTCATAAGAACCCTCTTTTTCAACAATATTAAAAATCTCCTGAATTTTATTTACAAATTCCAGTGATTCTTCCGGTAAATATTGGCTTCCTTGTGAGTTTAAATCTTTGGTGGCTGTTTTAACTGAAATTCCATGACTTGATGTAATATATTCTCCGCCGAGTAAATCCAGTTTAAAAGCTAAAAATGAAGCGAGCCAGATTGGGATAGTTTTTCTTCCTTTCGGAACAAGTGTTTTAATTCCCTGGGCCGCCTGTATTCTTGCAATAGCATCAAGATACAAATCAGAGTTATAACGTACTTCGGAACCTGCCAGTTTGCGAATTTCCTGCCCGTTATACTTTTCTTTTGCGACTAATGCTTTGGCAAGAGTTGCAAGTACAATTCCTACCAGATTAATCGGAAATCTCGTATCCTGAGGATAAATAATATTCTGAGGTCCCCTGATTCCGGCGGTTGAAACTTTTGCTTCTTTTGAATAATTCGCAAACCACTCAAGCAGATTCAAACCTTCAGGGTTGTTGTCCGAATGGGGATAAAGGTGTTCGCGTTTTAATGTGAATGTAAATTCATTCTCATTATCAAAATTCATCAGGTTTAAATTTTTAATATAATCTGGTGTTTTATCAATAACATTTTTAAAAAGTTCATTTTCCAGCTCGCAGCTTGCTTCTTTTTTCATACTCATTCTCCCAAAATCTCTTTGCTTTGATTATATCATAAACTGCACTCTTAAAAAATATACATATAGTGAATGTGCATTTTTTATGAAGTTCGATAATTCAAATGTTAACCTGATAAAAAGGAGGAATTTATGAAATTAGAAAATTCAGAAACGCTTCAATGCCTGATAAATGCTTTTGCAGGAGAATCACAGGCTATTAATAAATATTCATTTTATTCAAAAATTGCAAAAAATGAAGATTCAGAATTAATATCACAAATCTTTAACGAAACTGTATCAAATGAAAAAGAGCATGCAAAACTTTTTTATAAAGAGATACCAAACGGATTATATAAGCCAAATTCCGAGTATCCTTTTTTTATCGGTACAACTTATGAAAATCTGATATCATCAGCTTCAGCAGAACGAGAAGAATGGGAAAATATTTATCATAATGCGGCACAAGTTGCAAAGTCCGAAGGCTTTGACGATATATCAAGATTATTTTCAAATATTCTTGAAATCGAAAAACGCCATTCTCACAGATTCGCAATACTTGCGGAAGAACTTCAGAACGGAACTTTGTATAAGAAAGACGAGATTACCCAATGGATATGTTTGAAATGCGGTCATACCCATATAGGTAAAGAGGCACCATGCAAATGCCCTGTATGCAGGCATCCGCAAGGGTATTTTAAGCAATTTACAGAGAAGTATTAAGTTTTGTAACAATATCTCCGAAAAAAGGCAAATTTAGCAGAGAAAATGTTTTTAAAAGAGTAGAAGATGTGTGAAAAATTCATGTGGAGGTTCGTATGGTAACTGCAATATCATTCAGAGCAAATGAAACAGCCGGCGGTGTTGGTGAAAAAACAGTAGAAACCGCAAAAAAAGAGACTGCGGGTGGTGTTGGTGTAAGAAGAAATAATAATGATTCAATATTCAGTGTTGATAATCAACCGGCTCAGGATACCGTTTCATTTAAGGCAGCTCAAACAGGACGGGAAAAAACATCAGCAGGAAGTTTTATTTTAGGTCTGACTGCATTAACCGCATTGTTGATAGGCGGTTTGGGACTTGCACATAAATATGATGTAGTAAGTAAAATTAAGAATGATAAAGTAAAAGACTTCTTCCGTCATACAGATGCGGTAACCGAACCTTGTCATAAAGCATGTAAATGGATAAAAAATAACAGTTACGATAAAATTGTTAAAATGTTCAAGAAATAAAAAATACTAAGATAAAGAATTCGCAGGTGGATTTTGGAATTATTCCAAAATCCGCCTCACTTTTGTCAATTCCAATAATTTTGTAATTAATTGCCGAACAGCCACATAGCACAGTCATTTTTGAGGTCGTATTCTCTCAGGAACCCAAGTCTGTACATATTGTTATTAACGTAATCAACCGCATTACCGATTGGTTGTCCATCTCTGTCCCAGGCAAATGTTCCTTGCAGACATTCTGCTTTTGAACCATAAAACTCGTTATAGTTTCTGTCACCTTTACCTCTGACTTTTGAGTTAATCATTGCAAGCTCCTGATTGATTTGCAGTGATGTTTCAGGTTCAAGTTCTACGTGTGATTTATCCTGATTTTCTTCAACGTAGTTCATATATTCTTCATCACTCATGCCTGTTGCATTTTTAATGTGGTCAGGCACATAAGTCCTGTCGCTTTCACGATGTCCGCCGAATACGTAGTTATTTTTTATTTCAGAAACAAATTTAGCTGTACCGGAGCCTGAGTCTGTTTCACCGCCGGCATGGATATATTTGTTTTTAAATCTTGGTATAACACCCTGTTCTCTGAAGAATTTCCATTTTGTTCGAACTCTTTCCGCATAACTGAAAGACAGCAGAACTTCAGAATCAGGCAGAGCAAATGCATCAAATTTCGCAAGTTGATTTTCAAATTCTAAACCATGAACACAGAAGGTAATATTTCCGGTATCAATTTCTTCTCTTGTTATTGTGTGATTTCTTTCTTCTTTTTGTCCTATAGCTTTAATTCCGGTAACTTTGGAACCTTTAGGGAAGCCTATTCTTTCAAGGTATTCATTTTCTAATTCATTGTATTTTACAATAACGTGTGCGTCACTATCTATATAAACACCCGGTATGTCTGTTGTTCCGTCTGCACGTATTACACTGACACCGGCTTTGATTCTGCTTGCGGAAGGCATATCCGTTACCGGAACAAACGGTTTTGTTTTCTTAAGTTCGGTTACATATTCCCTGATTCTTGCTGCGTGTATATCGGCTGCCTCTCCAAAACTATGGACTTCACCACGGAAGTTTCTTCTTGATGAACCTTCTGTTTTATCGTGGAATGAATCATCTTTTCTTACGGCTTTAAGGTCTGCATGTGTAAACATAAGAGATAATTCAAACAGATTATCATTCTGAAGGTCATAAGCTACAGATTGCAAAGCTTTTGTCAGTGATTCTTCTGATCGTTGTGAGTTAACGTATCCGAGCCATTCGTGGTGCTTAATTAAGGTGTATAGTTTGATACACTCATCATTTGTAAGATTGAATTTTTTAGTGATATAGAACGCATCAAATGAACTTTCACCGGCATGAGTTTTGTCAGCAAAACCTTCTGATTTTGTAATATCGTGAAGTAGTGATGCGAGCAGCATAATCTTTTTATCTGATTCTGAAAGTTTTTCAAACTTAGGATCCTGAACAAGTTTTTGCATAACTTTAAGTGAATGCTGCATAACATCAAAGTCGTGAGAGCCGGTTTTGACAAGTCCGAGTTCAGGAGCAAGTTCGGGATATTTATTAATTAGCTTTGTGAGAGCAGGAGCAAGTGTTTTGTTGTTACAAACTACTTTTTCGTTCTCGTATTTGATTTCAAGTTTTTTAATATCTTTCATGCTGAGTTTTTTATTAAGAATATACAAGACTTCTCTGAACTCGGAACTGCCTGAAATCTCAGGTGTTATAAGTGCGGCATCTTTTATCGGGCTGTATTTACAATGCTGTGCTCGTCCAATCATTGTGCGAATTTCAGGAAGTCCGTCAAGGATATCGTTCAGTAGTGTTTCAACTTTTGGATTTGAACATTTTATTCTGTTATTTTTTGAGAATCTGATTACTTCAGGTCTTAATTCTTCAATTACGGCTTTTGTTTTAGGATTTTCGATTTCTGAAAGTTTTTTGCCGTTATTAATCTCAGCCGGATAACCTGTCAGGGTATAGCCTGTCGTATTATGTCTGTTGTGATGTATTTCAAAACCGAAATAATCAAATACTTTTCGTTTTTCAAGTTCGGATAAATCTTTAATTTTTTCTTTTACCGTCTCAATAAAATCTTCTCTTGAGTATTCCTGTGTAATTTTAAGTCCAGCAAACTCTGTATCTGATAAACCTTTCAGGGAGCCTGATAAATCCTTCATTGAATTGTTAAATATACGGATTCTCTGTTCGGGTGTAAGCGGTGCCGTTTCGATACCGACTGCTCTGACGACTTCACGCAGAAGCGGACAGTATTCATCAAGTGATTTTGGTAATATCGGAAGCCTGTCTGCGTATTCTTCTGATATATTAAATGTTCCGTTTTTAGAGTCGACAAGTTTCCTGAGGAATTTACGCTTTCCTGCCATTGTGATTTCATTAAGATTACGGACATCGATTACATCATAGAAATCAGATAATACCTTTCTGTCGTCAGGTCTCATTTTTTCAACGACATCTCTTCCGAATTTATGATTAAGTTTTTTTATACCTTCGACACTAAGTCCGCCCCTTGATTCCATAATCATAATGACTTGATTAATAGTCATTTCATAGTTTTGATAATTTCTGCATAAATCCCTAATCTCGCTGATATTTACAATTCCTCGAAGAAGTTGGGTAATTTCATGAGTAGATTTTGCGTATTCTACATTATCAATTAAAAATTCTGCAATCTCAGCCTTTTCCGGTTGAAGCTCTTTTGCAAAACTCCTGACATAGAATTTGATATTTAGTTTTTCTTCTTCAGTCCAGTTATCAGTGTTACGTGTAAGATGATTGCTTAGTCTTTCCCTGTTAATAATTTTTTTCGCAAGAACTTCATTTATTCCTGTCGGACAATGTAACATTACTAGTGCGGTCAGCGGCGAAAGTTTTCTTTCTTTGTAATTTTTTGCTATATCTAATGCTGCCTGAATTTGCTGCGGAGTTTGTACATTATCTGAATTTAGTATTGATTGAATATCATTAACACTGTAGTTTGTATCTTCTAACAGAGTATTACCAAGTTCAATTGCTTCCGGTTTTATGCTTCTTGCAAGGTTCATTGAAGTTTTGCGGATTTTTGCCCTGTCGATTTTAATTTCAGGTTTTTTAGCTTGTGTATCATTTGTTTCTTCACCCGATTGTTTGATAATGGATTTAAGCGGTGCTGTTTTTTTACGGTATTTTTCATATTCGGCAAATTGTTTAGCATTTTCTTCGGCTATTTTGGTTGCAGATACAATTTCTTCCTTAGTGACTTTATCTAATATTTTTAATGCCAAATTTCTGTCTGTTGCTGAAATATTTGAAAGCATAATATAAACTTCATCGTAGCTGTAGCCTGATTTCTTGTAGTTTTGGGCAAGTTCAACCGCTTTATTCAAGTCCTGAGACGGACTCCAGTGTTTAGCATGTTCGTAATCATCTCCGAGGATATCTTTTATATCCTTGGTTGTGAAGTTAGAATCCTCAAATAAGACTTCTGCCAGAGGTGCATTATCCGTTTTTATATATTTTCGGATAAAATCTATACTGCCTGTTTCGGTGAAATCACTACCCTGTTCTATGGCAAATTTTGCCCGAATACTTTTGGCAAGTCTTGGTGTCATATGATTTATATTCACAAGCATTAAGTATGCTTCATCCGCATTAAGTCCCATTTCTTTGTAGTTGCGCGCAACATCGAGTGCTTTTTCCATATTTTCGGTAACGTTCCAGTCTTTTTCCCAATGTGAATTTTGTTCCGTAATAGTTCTTATTCTTTTTGTTGAAAAATCCGGATTATCAAGCAGAATCTGCTGCAATTCTTTAACTTCCGGTTTTATTTTTTCTGCCATCAGCTTAGAATTGTTTAATAATTGAGATTCCAGGTTTTCATTGTTTGTTATTTCTTTTGCACATTTTGCTAAGATTTTACGTGCGGTATTTTTGTCAACATTCTCATAATTCAGCATCATAAGGTATGCTTCTTTTGTCGTAATGCCCTTATCTTTATATGTTCTTGCAAGTTCTTTAACACTGTCCAGAGTTGTTCCGACACCAGGATCATCTTCTCTTGGCGGTCTGTTACGTAATTTACCCGTTACATTTTCAATCATCTCGTTTGTAAATTCAGGATTATCCAAAAGCATCATTGTCAGCTCTTTATCTGTATTTCTAAGATGGAACAGGAATTGGCTGAACTCTGTGTATTCATCATAGAAACGTGGTGCTGCTTTTCGCATTATATCAATATCATTTTCATCTTTAACCATTAATTCAATTACACCATCTCTGTTAAAAGTGAATTTATGTTGCCTGTTTTTGAGATAAAGCGGTTTTACGATATTATATTTTTCACGGCTGAGCTCGTGGTTTGCAATAACGTCTGCAAATCCGTAATCCGTATTATATCCTGTATAATCAGAAACTTCCGCTAATATTTTAATGTCTTCTTCAGGAAGAGAATCTATCATTTCAAGGTTTTTCTTTATGCATTCGAGTTTTTCCGGTGCGTTTAATCTGAGAATTTGATTGCCTGTATAACCGTAGTCACCGTAATGAGCAAACATTTTGAGCTTTTCCGAAAATTCAGGATGTTTTGCTGCAAATTTATCCAGCTCATTAAAAAGTTCTTTTTGCATATTTCTTACGTTTTCCGGTATTGAAGTATTTTCAAAATTATCAATTATTACACCAAGAGGGGTGAATCTGTCATTTTTTGGTGTATCCAATAACAGTTTTGAAATATTCGGATTATCTTCATAGATTTTTAATCTGTTTGCAAAACCGCCTCGGGATATACCATAGAAAAATTCCGCAGTCCTTTGATTGTATGGAGATTTTTTAACTATTCTGCAAAAAGCATCAACATCCTCTTTTGTATATAGCCTTTCAAAAATTCCATTATCGAATTTGTATCCGTCACCGTCTGTTGTCGGAATTTTGTAACCGTATTCAAGAATTAAATCAGCAAGCGGTATTTGTTCTATTCTTTGAAGACCGCCGTAAGAGAATTTTACTAAATCAGTAATTTTCTGTATTTCCTCAGTATTCATTCCTTCTTTTAGGTGTGACAGTGCCCATTCTTTTTTCCAGTTCTCATTTATATGTGTGAACATGCCGGCTTCATCTACCGTTAAGCTTCTTCCCAGCTTTTCTTTTATTTGGGGATTATTCATATAATCCATTTGGGAATTAAATTCTTTGTTGCTCATTGCGAATGTAAGCTCTCCGTATCTGCCGTTACGAACTTCAATGGCATCGTTGTATTTATAATAGTTCGACTGATAATCAATACCGGTTTTATCAAGTTCAATTATCCTTCTGAGTCCTTCCTGCCAAATCTCAGTTACATCATAGCTTGCTATTCGCAAACCAAGATCTCTGTTTGCAGGTTCAAGATGTCTGCTTATTAAGCCCCATTTGTATATCATTTCTGTTTTTGGGTTAAGTGCCAAAAATTCACGTATAGTATCTTTCACCTTTGGACTTATTCCTTTATCAAGCAGCATAGCCATTATTTGTGTATGAGTTTTTAGTTTATCATAGTCATAATGATTGTTTATCATATCTTTTATCTGTGATAAAGGTATTAATGCTCTGTCTTTTTGATTTAATGATATATATAAGTTTTTGAAGTCACGAATGTTGCGGTTACCGTAGTAATTTCCGTTAACGACCTGTTTGTTAAAATCAATCCAAACCTTCATATCATCTATATTTTTAATCCTGTTCATCGGCGGATTGTCAGTATAATGCATATCTTTTAGAGGAGTAGTTCTGAGGTAATAGATATATGCATCAGCCTGCTCTGCAGTTTTAATGTTTTTAATTTCATCATAAATATAATTGCTGTTGATTAGTGAATAATGACCGGCATCGTTGTTTCTGTTTTTACGTTTAAAATCAAAATATTCGCTGCGAATTTTTTCCAGTTCTGCCATCACTTTACGTCTTGCAGGATTATTTTGTACGTGTGTATTTATTGTTTCAACACTTTGTCTGATTTCGTATCCGCTTTTCCGCATGTATTCAAATATTTTTATATCATCCGGATTTAAATTTTTTGCTGCATAAATTATATCTTTTATTGTTTCGTATCTGTATTGTTCAACTCCGTGCCAATCAGGTGTTCTGATTGCCATTATTTTTGATATAGTTTTTATTTGTTCTTTCGAGAGTCCTTTCATTGCTTTTTTGAGTTTACGGATATCGTATCCGCCGAATTTTTCCATCTGTGCATAAAGGTGACTTTTGCTATCGGTTTCAACAAACCATTCTTCGTTTGACTGTATCGGTAGTCCGTGTTCTGTTTTTAATGCAGTTTCTCTTATATAATTGTTAAACTGTTCTTCTGTCGATTTCATAACATCAACAAGATTAAGCCCGTTTTCTTTGGCGATTTTGGCATATTCTTCTATGTTTTCAAATTCGGATCTGTTAACTTTATCTGATGTCATAAGTTCTACAACATCATCAGCTGAAAGTTCTTCAATCTTAAGAATTTTTTTGAAGTTTTCAAATTCGACTTTATTAAAACTTCCGTACCAATCACTGTAGATTGCTTTTTCTAATATTTCCATCTGTACGGGATTAAACTCTTTCGGAAGATTTTCCCAATTTTCTTTAAGTTCTTCCCAGTTGGTGAATTTGTCAACGTCAACGGTGGCTCTGTTTCCGTTTGCGTTTTGTACGGTTTCATCTTTTGCATTATTACTATTTATCTTTACTCCGCTTGTATTGATAATCAATTTATCACGGCGTCTTTCTCCTTTTTTATTTTCTGATACAGGTTTTGTTCCTTCAAGTCTTTCGGAACCGTGAGCAACAGATTCGGGGAAGTTTTGTATTAATAAAACATCTCTTATTAAGCGGTCTGATGTATCCAATCCGGATGTTACGGAGTGAATATCAGCCAGTCTTTCTTCATGTGATGTTGCATTTCTTGTAATACGTACTTTTTCAGTAGTATATTCAAATCCATTTCCTTCAATAGCAGTTGATACTGCTTTATATCCTTCCAATTCACGTTCGCCAATTTCTATAAAATCAGCTTCATTGCCAATTTGTTTTTGGTAATCAATTGCGTGTCCGAGTTCATGTGCTAAAACACCGGCATCATTTTTCAATTCTTCCGACAAATATATTTCATTTTTGCTAAAATCAAAACTTGCGTTATCTTTAGATGCTATTGACGGATTGCATTCTATACGTTTGATTCCGCACTGTTTAATTTTGAAGAAAAAGTCTCCCGGAAGCTGCTTAAATAAATCAATAATATTGATATCTAAAACGTCGTACCCTAAAGATACCGTTTCTGTTACATTACCGTTTTCATCAACTTTTGATGCTTTTACTCCGTCTTCATCAAACCTTATATCATATTTTTGGTTGTTTAGTTCGCTTACAAAATGATTATCGTCAAGTTTTTCAAACCTTCGTTTAATTTTGTATAGTTCTGTTTTTGATTCAGTATCAAATATTGAATATTCAAATTCTGACTTATTACCGTTTGTTTCTTTTATTATTTTGGTAATTTTGCCGCTCGGAGATTTTACCCTGAGTCTTGTTCTGTAACCGTTTTCTGTTTTTGTAACGGTTCCGATAGTTCGCTTGGTAAATTTATTTCCGGAACGTTCATGAACAGTAATCTCATATTCTCCTGTATTTTGCGGAGAAGCTGCAAGTTCTTCCAGTTTTACCTGTTTATTATTTGAATCAAGATAAATTTTTTTATATTCTACAATATTATTGTCTGATTCATTAATTTTTGTTTCCTGAATTATTTTGCTTCCGTCCGGGAATGTTCTGTAGCTTTTTTTAGCTTTTTTTGAATCGTAGAATATACGTTCAATTCCTAAATCGGTGACTCCACCGTTTTTATCAATTTTAAAATATGCAATCCTTGTAATGTCATTTTTGTCGTATTCTAACTTACCGGAATTTATTCCGTAGGTATAATCATTTGAACTACCATCTGAACGAATTTGATAAGTTCCGTCAACGTAAGGAGAGGTAATTCTGGCATTAGCACCAATGTTTTTCATTGCTTTTGATATGTATTTCCTGAACATAGCATTGGTTTCCAGTTCTTTAATTAATTTTTCTTCTGCATTGAAGAACGGTTCAAGCATATCTAAAGTGAGAGGTTCTGTATTATTTGCTGTTATATTCAATAATCTCTTTGCAATTTCTGGTTTTGAAACCAGTTTATAAAATGTTGAACTGTTAATAGGGTTATCAATACAGAATTCCACTATTTTTATGAAATTATTAGGATCCCTGTCACTATAACGGATTGAATGTAAATCTCTTACATCATAAGTTTTCCCGTCAGGAGTTTTTAAATCAAGCATTACTTTTAAAACAGGAATACGTTCTTTTCTTACTGATGCAATAGTTGTTCCGCTTCCCCATTCATTATTTTCATAGAACAGAGCTTTTGTTAAATATTGTTCAAAATCAAAAGTACCAAATCTGTATCCTCCGTTTCGGCTATTAGCGGAGTTATTTTTCTCATTAATAATTCTGTCTGCCAGTTCTTTATCCGCAAGTTCAAGTTTGACCATGAGATTAATTCCTTTTGCGGTAAGCCTTGGCTTAGTAATATTATTGCCATTTCCGGTTTTTACGGTCATTTCTTTCTGCAGATATTTCAGGGTTAATTCTTTATCCAATGCATAAGTTTCTGCAATTGTCTGAATGTCTTTTATCTCGGAAAAACGGCTGCACGCCATTATTTCGCTTTTATTTTTGCTGCTTAGTATGTCATATTCATTCATACTTTCTGTTGTTATTTCTTCTTTAAGAAGTTTAGATATTAATTCGGGATATTTTTTGTTTAAATCAACCAGTTCAATAATATCATCTGCCGAAAAAGCTGGTGTTTCCTGATTAAATAGAGTTCTTGCACTTGTGCTTTTTATATCAATAGCTGACATAATTACTTCTTGACTGTTAGGGTATTCCCTGAATAAGTTATAAATTTTCTCTATTTCACTATAGTTAAATCTTGGTACAGTTCCCTGCAAGAGATCTATTTTGTAATCAACAGTAAGTTTTAAAATAAGTTCAGGTTCTTGTTCATAAAGTTTTAACAGAGCTTCTGTTTCTGATTGCGAAAATCTTTCTGAAACAGTACCTTTATTAAAAAACTGTATTTTGTTTTTTATTACGATTTCCTTTTCCAGATATTCTTTGAATTCTGCCTTGTTTCTTATCGGATTGGTTTTAAGATTGCGGGTAAGCTTTGCTGTGTCTGTTTCAGGCATTTGCAATATACTATTTAATAAAGTCGGTTCTTCTGTTGATGTAAATACTTCCATAATTCCGCTATTTTTAAACGGAGAAGCCGGGTTAGGATCCCTTGCTGCTTGACTATTTTCAGCTGTTTTGTCATTGTTACGTGGTTCTCGGGCATTAAAGACTGAAGATTCTGCCGGTTTTTCTTCTTTTTTCTTTGTGCTTTTTCGGTTTTTATTAGTACTATTGCTGTTACTTGCTTTATTTACTTCATTTTTCTTTTTAGCTGTAGCAGCATTTTTGCCGGAAGAAGCCGGCTTTTTATTTTGAACATTTTCTGTATTATTACCGTTCCCTTTTGATACCGGTTTTTCGTTTTCAACAGCAAGTCTGTCTAACATATAGAGCATTAAGCTTGCATCATCGGCAATGATATCTACTTTACCGTTAGGGCGGGTGATTTTATAAACATTTTCTCCAAGGTGAATAACTTTTGAAACTTTGTAATCAGTTAAAAATGATGTTGCTTTTCCGCTCATCATTGCCATAAGCATTTTTGACATACCTTCCATTTGGGCAAGATTTTTAACGGCTTCTTCGTAGCTTATCCCTTCATCATAAGCCATATATTCAGCATTCATTGCAAACTGTGAAATCACTTCCGTTGTTTTTGTTGCAAAATTTGAATTTTTTACAAGGGTTTTTAATATTGTTCCTAAAGATGTCGGTTTTAATGTTGACGATTTAATAAGTGATAGTGTTTGTTTATTAATTATAGCATTATTAATCATCTGTCCGAACTTCATCCCGAGAGGTCCTGTGATAGATGATGCTATATAACCGAATTTTGTAAGTCCCCATGTGCCTTCCGCCATGACATCCGCAGAATTCATAGAGAGTCCTCCGCCTCCTATTGCACCGGCAAGGTTTAAACCCTGAAAAGCTGCGGCATTTGCTGCAGCGCCTGTAATTTTGGATGCTTCAATTCCGGCAGCCTGCCCAAGTCCTTCTGCTATGTTTTTTTTCATCCCTGTTTTTGCCAATTTTGATGTTGCCGTTGCTGCAACATCTTTAGCTGTATTTTGAGCTGCTTTACTGATAGCGGCTGTCCCCCCTGAATAGTACATTATTGCCATTGTAATTGCAAAATCTGTAAGACCTCCCAGATTGGCAGTTCTGTTTGCCCAGTTGTCGAGCCTTTGCTGAATTGGTGTATTTATTTCATCTTGCAGTTTTTCTGCAGGTCCTTTCAGCTTTTCCAGTATTTCAAGTTTATTTGACATATTTGAATAGTTAAATTTTGCTGCCGCTTCCATATACTCAAGAACATCATTAAAATTAAGCGGTTTTTTCATTATTTGCCGGTATCTTTTGTCGAATTCTGCAGGATTATCAATGAATGCCTCTAATTCATAAATACGAAGCATGTAAGATTCAATATCTTTCTGAAGGTTTGCTCTGTTTTCCGGCTCTTTAATTCCTGCTCCTCCAAGATGTAGTTTATGAACAATCTTTGCGGCTACATCTTCAACTTCCTGTACCAGTTCCTGTCCTATTGCGGGAATCGGTCTGCTGTCCGTAACCCACATCGGATTTGACTGAATCCGGAATTCTTGTAGAGTTCTGTTAATTTCTTCTTTAAGATAAGCTGCGATAAATTGTCTGGCGGAATGTTTTTCCATCGGAGTTCGGGGTTTATCCGGTTCGATTTTAATATTTTCAATTTTTAATTGTCTGACAGTAAGATTGTCCGCAGGAATTGAATTATCCTTCGGTTCTATGTTTTTTATTCTTAAATTTTTTCTGACTGTGCTTTTTTCGGTTGGAGCATTGTTTTTCTTTTTTATATTTCCCAGTTTTATTATGTCAAAAGTTTCAGCAGGTTTTATATATCCGTCACCAAATACACTCTTTTTCTTTTTACTGTTTTTTGTTTTGTCGGCAGTTTCTATAAGGGATTCAAACTCAGGATAAATTATCCCGTTTTTTATCATATCCTCTTTTATCCGTTCGACGACGGCATCATCAGTAAGCATAGATGGAATATCTTTTTCCGCTCTATATCTGGCAATAAAATTCAGTTGTTTAATACTGTAATCACTCATGAAAAAACCGCCACTCAAACCGTCACATTTGTTATATCGGCTAATATTTTTAATTCTTTAGTTAAATTTTTAAAATGTTTACAAAAATTTACAATGCAGGAAGAAAAAACATATTTGCAAAATTCAGTAAATTTATTATCAAACCTGACTCCATCAAGTTTCTGACTAATGTAAATTTTTGTAAAGAAAGATATATGTTAATAGCAAAATTATTTCTTGAGGCTTGTTAGAAAAAATATAAAGCTCTCTCTTCTTATTTAAACGGACAGGCCTTGGTTTTTATTCAAGGTCTTTTTTTTTTGCGGATTTTGGTAAGAGTGAGCGGCAATTTATAACAAATTACAAATGTAAACTTTTGTAACGAATTATTTAACTTATGAAATTCAATAATTTTTAAATACTTTATATATATGTAAGATGTAAAAAACAGAAATACTTAAATCCCTAAATCCCTTCCTAATTAATTTTCCCAGCTTCTCGTCAAAAGAGAAGTTTTTTTTGCATAAAAATGTTTGTTGCGATTCCCTTTATGATACAATTAGTTTATGACACAAGGGCAGGTTTATAAAATACATTCGGATTTTTATTATGTGTATTTTGGCGGACAAATTTCAGAATGTAAGCTGAGAGAGGTTTTGAAAAAGACTAAGCAATCGGTTTATGTTGGTGATTTTGTCGAATTTGATTCCGGAGCAATAACAAAAGTTTTGCCGAGAAAAAATTATATTCCTCGTCCTTCTGTTGCCAATGTTGACAGAGTTATCATAATTTCATCCGTTAAAGAACCGGATTTGAATTTTTCTCAGCTTAACCGTTATATTTCTTTTTCTAAGTATTATGGTATAGAGGCTGTGCTTTGTTTTAATAAAAATGACCTTTCTGTTGATGATAAAATTATTGAAAAGGTCTTTTCAATATATGAACCTTTAGGGTATGATATATTATTTACTTCTGCTCTTGAAAATCTCGGAATTGAAGATTTTAAAGAGCTGTTGGAAGGTAAAACATCTGTTTTGTGCGGTTCTTCCGGGGTAGGAAAATCCAGTCTTATAAATGCTGTTTCAGGGTTAAACCTGAGAACGGGTGAAGTTAGTGAAAAAACTCAGCGGGGAACACATACTACAAGGCATTGTGAGATTATAACTTTAAATGAAAATACGAGGATTGTTGACACTCCGGGATTCAGTAACCTGAAATTTGATTTTATTTTACCGCATGAACTCGACAAACTTTTTCCTGAAATATATAAATTCCGCAAAGATTGTAAATTTCAGAATTGCCTTCACATAAATGAAACGGGATGTGCCGTAAAAGAAAATATTTCTGAAATTGATGAAACAAGATATGAAAGTTATTTGGAGTTTGTGACTGAAGCAAAGGAGTATAAAGAAAAAGTTAAATACCATGGGGTTAAGGTTGAAACGGTTCATAAAAAGAATAATGACGAAATAGCTGTAAAAATCAGTTCAAGAAAACGTCAGAGTGCCAGAAATACATTAAAACAGAATATATATAAGGATATTATTGATAATGAAGAATTTGATTAGTCTTATTGATAAAAAGCTTGACGAATATATGCAGATTGTGTATCCGGAGGATATTTTTAAAGCAATGAAATATACTCTTATGCTTCCGGGAAAACGTTTACGGCCGGTAATGTGTATAGAGACAGCAAGATTGTTAGGATGTGATACGGAGAAAGTTTTGCCGTCCGCATGTGCTATAGAGATGCTGCATGTACAAAGTTTAATCCATGATGATTTGCCTTGCATGGATAATGATGATTTCAGGAGAGGAAAACCGTCTAATCATAAAGTATTTGGTGAAGCAAATGCCGTGCTGGCAGGTGATGCTCTTTTAACATTTGCACCTCAGCTTATAATTGAAAAATCAAAAGGTTTTTCTGACAGTCAGATAGTAAAAATTATACATGAATATACAAAATTTGCCGGTGCATACGGATTAATTGCAGGTCAGGTTGTTGATATTGAATCTGAAGGTGGCAAACTTGTTAAGTCTGCAGAAGAAACTCTTGACTTTATTCATTTGAACAAAACGGCAGTATTATTCCGTTTGGCAGTCAGAATCGGTGCTATAGCAGCTGAGGCTGATGAAAAGACATTAGAATTATTTGATAATTTTGCCAAAAAATTTGGATTGGCATTTCAGATATATGATGATATTATGGATGAGGTATCAACATTTGAGGAGTTGGGTAAGTCTGTTGGTAAAGACAAAGCATCAGGAAAACTTACTTATGTATCTTTATATGGTCTTGAAAGTGCAAAAACAAAATTTTATAAACTAATGGAAGAATGTTATGGTATAATAGAAAAATATAATTCCGCCGTTTATTCGGAAATATTAAATATGTTGAATGACAGGGTTAAATAGGAGTGGGGATGTTTTTTAAAGAAATTGTTAATACAGGTTATGAGGTATTGTTAACGGCTTTTTCCGCTGTAATAATAGCTCAGTTTGTAAAATGTTTGTTGTTTTTGATAACAAAAAGAAGTATAGATTTGCGGCTTTTTACCACAACAGGAGGAATGCCGAGTTCTCACTCTGCCGGAGTTGTCGGGCTTTCGACTGCGGTCGGTTTGGTTAGCGGTTTTAACTCTGTAGAATTTGCAATATCAGCAGGTTTTGCTTGTATCGTTATGTATGATGCTGCCGGAGTAAGAAGGGCAGCAGGAAAACAGGCAGCCTGTCTTAATAAGATAATTATGGATGTATATAAGCAGGATTTAGTTGAAGCAGGCGGCAAACTCAAAGAACTTTTAGGTCATACTCCCATGCAGGTATTTGCCGGTGCTGCTTTTGGAATTTTATATGCATACATTGTACATTACTTCTTAATCAAATATTTTGCATAAAATCTGTTATAAATGTTGATTTACCCGAAAAAGTTGTTATAATTAGACTATGGACGGAATTAATATTGGACGAATACTTGCGGGTATCAGAAATCCGGAGCTTTATTTAAAAAAAATTAAACAGGATGGCGCAGAACCCGGACAGTCTAATTTCAACTCGGCTTTTTCTCAAGCTAAGCCGAGTAATGTTTTAAATCCGACATTAGCTTTATCAAACCAGCTTCAAATGAATCAGATTGCAAATATGGACAGATCTGTTTATATTAAAAATTTACTCGGATTGCCTCAGACAATGGATAGCTTGTTACGTCTTGCACAAGGCAATACTCCGATTAGAACTGACAGTTTGCTTTTAAATAATCTGAATGAGGAGCTTATTAAAAACCAAAAAGTATTATCGCAGATTTTTGATGAAAATTCTGAATTTGTACAACCGGGCGCGCAAAATCAGTTGGTACAAAATGCACAGGTAGTTCAGCAGAAAGATGCCGTACTTCTTATGTTCAGCGGTATGATTCAAATGTCTGCCGTATCAGAGATGATATTAAAAAACAGTAAACAGGCTGTTGCTGGTCTTATTTCCGCAATGGCTTCAGCTTCAAAAAACGGTATGACCAATGAACAGATTCGTGAAACTTTGGGTGTCTTAAATACTTGTATATCTCTTGCTGAATCCGGGAATCCGACTCAAACAGTTAAAAGCATGATGCTTTTGTATTTGCCGTGGCTTCCGTTAAATGATAGTGAAGGCTTCGAGTTGGAAGTTGAAGCTGATAATGGTGAAAATGAATCAGATAATTCAAGATTAACTGTTCTTATTCAGACTAAAAATTTCGGTAATGTTAAAGGCATATTTACATTGACAACGGCAAATTCCGTAGATATTCTTATTACGTGTACTGAGAATTTCCCAAAATTAACGTTAAAGAAAGAATTAATGTCCGAAGCATCTTCTCACGCAATGAATATGGTTGTTGATATTGAGGCCGTTCAGCCAAAACTGTTAACAGTTAATGAAAAACGCGAGGCAAAAGTTAATCTTTCTGCCACAAATGAAATGAATCCGTATCTTCTTCTGATTGCACACGCATTTATAAGGAATACTATACAAATAGATTCGTATGGTGTTATGGAAGATTCTAATCCTCAGGAGGGGGCAGAGTAGGTTTAGTTGGCATTTTTGCTGAAAGCTGTTTTGCCATCATGTGAGCTCTTTCTGCAAAAAACAGAGGTATATTAGCAACATCACCCTGAACCGAAACTGAAGAATGAGAATATATTAAATCACGTGCTCCACCGTTAGTTGCTAATTCTTCCATTGTTTTTGAAAGTCTGTTTGAAATATAGTCAAGGGTAGTATTTTTTATAATTTTTTCATTATCTACCGGTATAATTCCCCAATTTATTACACCACCTTGAGACATAAATTGATTAATTTCGTCAGGTATAATATTGAGATTATTGGGGTTTGTGTATGCAGCAAAAGATATTACATCCGGCTTAGCATTTAATACTGTCAGCCAGTTACATTTTGAAAAAGACTGTACACAAACAAGACCGCCATGTGATTGAACCTTTTGGAATACCTTCGCAAATAAAGACGTAAGAGTTTCATCCGAAATAACTTCATTTATACGTTTAATGTTACTGAAGGTGTTTAGTAACGGTTCATCAAAAACTATAACCGGTTTTGTTTCCGGTGAAATTTCTCGAACTGTTTCTATAAACCACAGAGCTTTTGCCGTAACTGCCTGAATGCAGAACTTACGATAAATTTTACCAAGAAGCATATCTCTTGTTTCAATATTGCTGATATTTCGAATTAACGAAAATATTCCAAATAATTTTAAAACTGCATATTTAGAGGGGTATTCCTTAAGCATTTTTTTAAATGTTTCAAAATATGGAGCCGTAATACCAAATTTTTCAAGCTTGTCCTTTGTAGGTTCATTATAAATATCTCCAAGCAGATTCATATCACGTTTAAACAATTCTGATTGTTCATTAAGAACCAGATTGTTTTTCTCCATCTTTAATCCGCTAAAGCCGGATATTGTTCTGTTGAGTGTGGTGTCTGTTTTATTAATCTTTGGTAACTCAACAAGATATGGTATGTCACCGTACAGTTTCCGCATCATTTGTTTGCATAATTCTGTACTTTCATACGGTAAATTCCCATTTGGAATTATTTTTATGTTTAATTTGCTCATCAGCTCTTTTATTATGCACAACAAATATTCTCAGATATTTGCTGTGCGTCTCCTCTATATTTATGAATTAGTCTCTTCGGCTGTTAATTCTTCAACAGATTCTTTAACAACTTCAGATGCACTTACTATAACCTTAAGCTCAGTCTTAACTTTAGAAGTTAATTTGATTAGCATTGAATATTCTCCGATTTTATTAATAGGAGAGCTTAATGAAACTGTTTTTCTGTCAATTTCAATATTAGCTTTTTCTTTAAGTTCTTCACAGAGTTTTTTGGTTGTAATTGTACCAAATAATTTTCCGCTTTCTCCAGCTTTTGCTGAGAGTTCAATAGAACCTAATTTTTCGATTACTTCAGCTTTTGCCAAAGCTTCCTGATGTAATTTTTCTTGTTTTGCTTTAATTCTTGCAATATTTTGTTCTCTGTTTTTTAATGCTCCTTCAGTAGCAATTTCAGCATAATTTTTTGGAATAAGGTAATTTCTTGCATATCCGTCTTTAACGTTTACAAGGTCTCCTGCTTCACCAATATTTTGAACTTCTTTTTTTAATATTACCTGCATTCTAAATTCTCCTTTTTACTATTTTATTTCAGCTTTATATGTTTATTCTATCCAAAACAATAAAAATTGTCGAGAGTTAATAGTTAAAAATATACTATTGTAAATATTTGTTACAAATTTGTGCGATATAATATTCAAGAATGCCAAGGTTCCGATTTATTAAGATTTGTTATTGTATTGGGCTTTTTTTAATGTTAAAACTGTAATATAAGGAGTTTGGATATGAAGATATTATTTGTAATTGATAAAATTGAACTTAAGTATTTTGAGTTTAATAAACTTGTAACAAATTTCTGGATTATAAAGGGATTTTTGGATAAAGGATGTGAAGTATATATAACTACAATTCCTAATTTATCGCTAAAGTCTGATGTTGCATTTACAAAGTGTTATGAAACATTTCTTCGTGATGAAAATATATTTTACAAAAGTGTAAAACTTGAAAAACAGATAGATGATTTTGATTTGGTTATGTTTCGTCCCGATCCTCCGGTTGACATTGATTACATTAATGCAACTTATATATTTGATTTTGTAAAACGTGCGGAAGTTATTAATTCGCCGGCTGCAATTCGTGATTTTAATGAGAAATTACATACGGTATTATTTAAGGAGTATATGTCCGAAAACATTGTAACTTCTTCTCTGAACGATATTGAAAAGTTTTTGCGGGAACAAAAAGAAATTGTACTTAAGCCTTTAAATCGCTGTTTTGGTTCGGGAGTTATGTACTTGCACAAAGGAGATCCGAATACACGTACAATAATTAATACTATGACAAATAATGAAACCACTCTTGTAATGGTTCAGAAATTTATACCCGGTGTCAGAAACGGTGATAAACGTGTTTTAACATTGGGGGAAAAAGTTTTACCGTATGCTGTTAAAAAGTTGCCTTCAGATGATGACTTCAAATTTAATACGCATGACGATAATTTTATAAAAAAAGCCGAACTTACTCCAAAAGAGGTGGCTGACTTTACGAATGTCGCATGCAAACTTAATTCAATCGGCATAAAAATGGCAGGTTTAGATGTAATAGACGGAAAAATTATTGAAGTTAATGTTACCAGTCCGTGCTATTTTATAAAAGAAATTGACGAATTATACGGTGTTCATCTGGAAAATGAGCTTTGCGACTACTTGTTGACTAAAAACTTGTTATCCTTATAAACATGGTGTATAATTCAATTATATGATGTATACTCTAAACGCATATTTAGGGTATCATAAAATAAGAAGAGTTTAGTATCAGAAGGATAGTATTATGAAAAAAACCATCTTGGCATTACTTAGCATATTGGTATGTACAGCATCAATTGGCATGGTATCAGCAAAGACAGCTGCTACAACACCGGCAACTGCAGCTGCTATTAAAAATTACAAAGCAGGCAATTACGTGCAGGCTTATGTTGATTTAAAGAATATTGTGAAGAAAGATCAATCAAACGGGTTGGCATACTATTATTTGGGAATGACATCTACTCAATTGGGAAAACGTGAAGAGGCAATTGAAAATTATAAGAAGGCAAGCAGTCTTTCTCCCAATGGAATTTTAGGGAAATATGCTAAAAAAGGAATTAAATGCATAGAGATTCCGGACAGATGTCATGAAGTTGATCCTGATGATGTTGAATCAGATGAAGATATTTTTATCAAAAACAGATCAAGATTTACAAATGAAGCAAGAAGTGTTGATGAAAAAGAACGCATTGAAAATCTTAAGAGAGAAATGAACAGAGGTGATGAGATAGTTCCCAGCAGATTCAAGGAATACAAAGATTTTTCATCTCAGGCACCGACAAATGATGAAATTGTTCAGGCAATAAGAACATTGCAAAGAGCCGGTATCGGTAATTATGATGATATATATAATATGACAGCTGGACTGAACAGAGGTTCAGGCTCAGAGTATGAATTAATAAATGCTTTGTTTACAAACGGTGATACTGCCGTTAAAGAACTTCAGCCGCAGCTTATTAAATCATTACTGTCTAATCAAATGACATCAAGTTTTTAGAAAGTAAAAGGTATGATATTAAATACATCAAAGTTCGGGGAAATTGAAATAGAAGAAGATAGGATTTTTAATTTTGTCATGCCTATTATAGGTTTTGATGAATTAACCAAGTTTATAATTCTTGAACCCAATAAAGACAATCTGTTTAAATGGTTGCAGTCTATTGAGGAGCCCTCTTTGGCATTTCCTATTATTTCGGTAGCTTCTCTTGATTATGATTATTCGGTAGATTTGTCGGATAATGTAGTGAATGAATTGGATATACAAGATCCGGATTCAATTTTAGTTATGAATATAACTTCAATTCCTCAGGATAATCCGAGAGGAACTACAATTAACTTGCTTGCACCATTGATTTTCAATATAGATAATCAAACTGCAGCTCAGATTGTTCTGTCAGGTTCGGGATACGATATCAGTTATCCTATGTTTAAAAAGGATTAGATGTAAGGAATAAAATGCTCGTAATAACCAGAAAAAACGGTCAAAAAATAATGATAAACGACAACATTGAAATTACTGTTGTCGAGGCTAAGAATGGTGTTTGTAAAATTGCCATTAAAGCAGATAAAGATGTAAAAATATACAGAGAGGAAATATACCTCCAGATAAAACTTGCTAACCTGATTGGTACAAGTACTAAAGTTGCGGCTGTAGATTCCGTTTCAGAATTGATGAAGGACAGTTCAAATCTGAACAGTAAAAATATTGAATCAACTGCTGTAAGTGATGAAGTTGTTGTTGATGAAAATAAGACTAAATCCATAAGAATTAATAAAAAACATGACAAGCATTAGTCAAGATAATTTTTTCTTTTTTAATTCTGATTGTTCTGATTTGCAAATTGTTCCAAATTCAATTGAGCATGCTTATTTGGCATTATTGAATGAGGATTTGTATACTGCAAAAACAGTTTTTGCCGGAATTGATTCTCCAAGAGCAAAGTGGGGACAGATTTTAGTATCGATTCTTGAAGGTTTTATGATTGCTTATCCAACATATTTTCAAATCAGAAATTTTCTTGAGATTGATTTGGATTTTCTTTTAAAAAATAATAAAATTCAGTATGTTGAACAATTTTTGGGCGCATCTGACATTTTTGTAAAAATTAATCAGGAAACATATAAATTTCTTGCACGTGTAATGTTGGTTAATAAACTTTATACTGCTGCTTTAAAATATATGGAAAAGTCTAAAAATATATATTACAATGATCCGGAGCTGCATTTTATGTATTCAAAATATTATATGGATATAGGTTCTTATTCAGATTCTTATTATTATATAAATGAATGTTTAAAACTGCTGCCGACATATTACCCTGCAAAATTATTGAAACAAAGAATTGAAGAATTATAAATTTAATTGTATAATCTCGTTATGAACGGCGATACCTTTATAAATACTTCTAAAAATAATGTTAAGCATATAGAAAATGATGATGATAATTTTTTTATCAATTCATCGGTTTCGTCTGTTCAAAATTTGTTTGGGTATCATTCCGAACCTTTGAGGCATATTAATGATTATGATTCAAATATTCTCAAGGATGATGCATATAAGGAAGTAAGTGATGAAGTATTAAAACTGGAATATAAAATTTCTAAGATTGAAGAAGAATTATCAGGTATTGATACACAAATTCAGTCAGCACAGGATATTAATGATTATGTACTTGCAAATAGCCTTACTGCACGAAAACATCAACTTGAAGACGATTTGAAGGATTTAATTAAAATTTATAAAGAGGCAAGTATATCAGCACGTATTTCCGGCGGTTTTTCTTCGGGAATAAAGTCCAAAATAGATGCAGTAAAAAACATCTCATCAAATCTGTTGGATAATTTTATTTCCAAATTACCCGGCAAAATGTCTGCATTTGTTGTAATTAAAAATTCTTTAAACAAACTTGAAAATATTAATAAAAGTGTTGATGAATTGATGTCATGCAGTTATCCGTACGGAGAGGCAGGAGAAAAATACAATCAGCTCTCAAAGTATATTGCCAGAGCAAACTCAATTCATGCGGAAATATCAAAGTTTATAAAGTAATACATAATTTTTGGAGTGTGAGTATGAATAAAAAATTATTAACTGCAGTTTTATCACTATTAATGACAACCGGTGTCGTATTAGCTGCAAAATATACAATAAATACATCAGGAAGTATAAAAAATCAAAACGGACAAGTTATTACAGCACCGTCTAATACTGTAAATCAGAATTATTATAACAATTATTATCCTCAAAATTATATAAATAATAATCAGGTTAATAAGAGTACCGTTGAAACGATAGAAATTGTTATGGATTTTTCCGGCAGTATGTCAAATTGGATTGGTGCCGCAAAAAGAAGTATGGCTGCAATAGTAGCTCAGATTCCGACAACAACAAAGGTTGGATTCAGAGTATTCGGTCATAACAGCAGTGGAACAAATCCTGCAAGTATTCATACTTTACAGGATGTAAAACGTATAGTTAAAAACGGTAACAAGTTTACGATTGTAACAGAAAAAAGTCCTATCGGTACAACAAGGGGAGCTTGCAGTGCTACTCAACAGGTTGCACCGTTAATCGCTGCCAATTATAATTCAATAATTGCCGGTATGAATTCCGTTGACATAGGTGGTGCGACTCCTCTTGTTTATGCACTTGACAGAGCCGCATATCAGGATTTTGCAAATTTAGATACGACTTCTCCAAAGAAAATTATACTTATAACTGACGGGGGAGAAAATTGTGGTGGTGATCCCTGTGCATTTGCAAAATCTTTAATGAAAAAACGTTCGGATATTCATATTGATGTTATTTTGGCATCTTCTGATTCAAGAGCTTTGACCTGTCTGGCTTCAACAACCGGCGGACATTTTTACACGGTAGATGATTTATCCAATTTTACAACTACAATGACAAAAACAATTCAGTCACAACCGGCTGCTCCGCAGGAAATCAAAAAACAAAGCTACGAATTTATGGCGGATTAATAAATTCCGGATATAATAAAAAGCGGCAGCGAATTATTGCTGCCGCTTTTTTTATAACAATAATTATTTTCTGCCTGTATTTTGGTTAATAATATCCGAAACCCAAGGAATATAACTGTATAGTCCTATAAACGATGTAATTCCAAGATATAGCATGATGGTATAAGTAAAAGCCTGAACTATTGAATATCCGAAAAACATCGGTATCGGCATATTAATATAATATGGAATGGCATTCAATAATGGGATTCTGTACAAAATAATGTATGTAAATTTGCACAATTGAACAATTACAAAATACAGAATAGACAGAAATATTGACTGAAATACGTGGTACATCAAAAATGACGACATTCTTTTCCGCATTACGGCAACAATTATAATCCAGATAAATCCTGCACCTCCTGCCGTAAAGTAGCTTGCGGAAGAGATTATCCTGTCTGTTAAAGATATATTCTCGCTATTATACTGACTCAATCAAATCTCCTTTTCTTTGTTCTTCAATATAATCTTCAAGCACCTGAATAAATACCAGCTTATATTCATCATTTTCAGGGCGCATATTTACAGCAGCACGATAAGATTGTATTGCACGTTCTATTTCATTATTCATGTAGAATACGTTTGCAACAAGTACATATATACTCGGATCCAGCTTATTAATTTTTAATGCTTCTTTATACTCTTTTTCTGCTTCTTTATATCGTTTCAAATTTGAATACAGATTTCCGAGAAGAATATGTGCATTAGCTTCCTCGGGATTAACTTCAACTGCTTTGTTATAAAGTGCAATTGCTTCGTCATAATCTTTAAAATCTGATTTTGCGATTGCATAACAAATGTATGCTTTATAATTATCGCCTTCAAGCTCCAATGATTTATCAAAGTATTCATAGCATTTTTCTTTATCTTTACAGATTGCAAGTGTGTTTGCAATGCAAAGAGCAACCGTTTTATTATCAGGTGCCAAATCAAATACTTTATAATAATAATCAAGAGCATGTTTGTAGTCGAACAATTTGAAACAAACATTACCTAAATCAACGAGAGCTGTCAGGTTATTCGGATCAATTGATAAAGATTTTTCGTAATATGCCCTTGCTTCTACATAGTCTTCAAAGTCGTGATACAAAAGGGCGATTGCATTGTATATTTCAGGATCCTGAGAATTAAAGTCAAGAGTTCGGTTGTAAAAATGCAAAGCCTTTGCAAAGTTTTTAAGTTCGGCATAAGTATTTGCAATATTATAATAAACAAGGTAGTTGCTTGGGTTAACAAGTAGTGCCTGGTTAAAATATTTCAGAGCTTTCTTGTATTCTTTTGAATAGAACCAAATACTACCCAAATTTAAAAGGGTTTGAAGGTCTTTAGGATCAATCTCTAACAGACTTTCATAAACCGATATTACTTTCTCGTATTGATTATCCATTGCATAAAATTTTGCCAGTTCATGATAATGGTCAATATTTTTAGGCTCCATAGCCATTTTGAGAACAGTTTTTTCTATTGCTTTTGCTAATTCTTTTTTTTCCATTTTTCTATCTTTCTATTTTGTTATATTCTGAATATTCGGTGGATTCGTTTAACCAGGTTTCTTTAGGAATGCTGAATGCGTGGTTCCAGAATTTTTCAATTGCATAAGTCGAACGTTCATCCTCCTGCAGAATATGAACTACAACATCACCGTAATCTATAAGATTCCACCTGTTTTTTGCATCATTTTCTCTGCCCAGCGGAAGTCTTGAAAATGTAGATTTAATCTTCTCTGTTAAATTTTCTGTTAATGCTTTTACCTGAGTGCTTGTCTGAGCCGAACAAATAACGAAATAATCCGCAAAAGAAGATACATTGCTTATATTAAGTATTGAAATATTGCTTGCAATTTTATCATCAAGGACTCTTGCTATAATACATGCAAATTTATATGAGGTTAATTCTTCCGTCATTTTATATCCTTTATTAAATCTAAACGTTTTTTATGTCTGCCGCCTTCAAACTCGGTATTTAACCATATATCAACGATATCTACAGCCAAACCTGCACCTGTTATTCTTTCGCCAAGACACAAAATATTTGAATCATTGTGCATTCTTGTCATTCGTGCCGAAAAAGTATCGGTACAATGTGATGCCCTGATTCCGTCAAACCTGTTTGCTGCAATAGACATACCAATACCGGTTCCGCAAACCAAAATTCCTTTTACATCTCCCTTAATAACTTCCTCTGCAACCAGCTTTGCGTAAACCGGATAGTCACAAGATTCTGTATTGTAGCATCCCAAATCATTAACCTCAAGCTGAAGTGTTTTCAGATGTTTGATAATTTCATTCTTGAGTCTGTATCCGCCGTGGTCTGACGCAATAACTATTTTTGACATAAAGCAGTCCCTTTTACGTATAAATTGTAACATTTTTGCAACATTTTAGCAATAATTTTATAATTTTGTTTTTATATATTTATATGAAGTGCGGATTTGGTGTGTATAATTTATCCTTCAGGGCGTCAATCTCTGATAAAGAAATTGACGAGTTTAAGCATGCCAAACAATACTTTAGTGATTGTTATATTATGACAACGCTTGAGGCACTTTCTCACACCGAAAACGGAAGAAAAGTTTTAAAAAAACAGATTGAACACGATGATAACAATCCAAATTTGATAAATTGCTATTTATATAATCCGCTCGGCATAAAAGAAAAATACCAAATACCGACTAATACCGCAGTTAACGGATACTCACGTCTTTATAAATCACAGGAGAATGATATTATACGCAGCATGGACGTCTCCGTTAGTGAATATGAAAAGAAATATAAAGCAAAACCGTGGATATGTCGTTTTACGGATGATTTTAAAACGTATCCGTTTGAAAACAGCATACCGTCCCACTTTATGTCTATTTTTGTAGGCAAAAAACCAACCGTCAATATAGCAGAGATGGACTTTAATATTGATTTGGATTCAAAAAGAGATGAAGTTATGAAATTGTTTGAAAGAATGGACAAAGACAAAAAACACAGCCTCGTAATAGGTACCGGTGTAAAGATGCTTGACGGCAGAACATGGCATGTATATGTTCTCGACGATGTTGATTTAAAGAATAATACGGTTACCGTTATTAACAAACGGGGAAATCAGAAAAAAACAATGAGTGTTGATGCCGCAATTAACACTTTTAAATTCATTGTCGGTTATTTCGATGAAGATTTAAAGAATCTGTATGCTTAACTTCATCAGAGTTTTGTCCAGTCAATTTTATCGTTTGCAAGGTATTTTTCGCAAGCTTTCAAATGTTTGGGTAATGTTGTTAAAAAGTCCCCGCCTCTGTTTACGGAAAGCGGTGAAGGGTGTGATGCCTGCAATAACATTACTGTACTGCCGGGAACAATAACAGCCTCTCTTGAATGAAGATATACTTTAAATTCTTTATCTTTTATATTGCCAAAAACAATATCATGAGCAGAGTTCCCCCATAAAAACATAACTGCCGGATGATTATTCACCGATAAAATCTTTTTAATTACGGTATTAATGAAAGGTTTCCAAATTTTTAAATGTTCTTTTTGAATTGCCTGTTGTTTTTTGTCACGCAATTTTTTTTCGCATTTTTCATCTTCGTATTTGTGGTATGTAAGTGAAGTGTTAAGAAGCAGCACTCCTTGTTCTACCCATCCCGTTAACTCGTTCTTCCCGTTATTCAGAAGATTTGAACCATACGTAGAATCTATTGCTCTGAAAATATTTTTCAGTGACTCAGGGGTTGTTTTGTCTCTGCTTGAAAAAGCCAAGCCGTGCGCATGATTAGGATTCGGATAAGGATCTTGTCCAAGGATTACTGCTCTTAGTTTGTTAAGCGGCACTGATGTCAGTGCATTGAATATGTTTTCGCCCTCAGGGCTTGTACAGGAATTTATGCACCTGATTATGTTATTATCCGAAAAATATTTTTCTGCTTCGTTTTCACTAAGCCAATTGTTTTCTATGAGTTTCTTTAAATTATATTCAATATCTGTCATTCTTAAAATCCGCTGTTTATCTGTGTTTTATAATTATATCATAATCCGAATCAGATTCAGCTATATCAGTTCTTACTGCTAACTCTTGCAAATTATATGATTATATATTATAATTATAAAGTGAGTTGTTTTACAACTCTAGTTTTGATTGAATCTTATATTATTTAATGGTAGGAATTTTACTAGTAGAATTATTTGTTAGAATGATTAGAAATTATTTATTTTTATTGATTAAGAGGCTTTTATTATGTATGTAAACAAGTGCATTAAGTGTGGTGCGGAATTTGAAACAAAAAACCCCAAGAGAGTGATATGTCCTAATTGTCTGTATGCGGATAAGGGGAATGAGGCAGCTGAAGAAAAACCGATGCAAAGCTATAATTCATATAGTTCTTATGCAGCAGAACCGCATGAACAAAGAAGTTACAACAGACCGCAAAATGAAGGTTACAGAAATAACTACCGCGATAACAGAGAAGGTTATCAGCAAAGACGTAACGACAACGGATATCAGCGCAGAGAAGGCGGATACAACAGAGATAACCGTCAGGGCGGTTACGGGCAAAACAGACAGGGTGGTTATAACAGAGATAACAGGCAGGGCGGTTATAATCAAAACAGACGTCCCGGAGGTTTTAAAAATAACTATGCATCAGGCGGAGGCAGACCGCAACAACGTCGTCCGCAACCGAATAAAAGACCACACAAGCAGCCGAGGCCTTTGTTGGTAAGTAAGGAGCAGCTTGAACAGATAGAATTACTGTATAAAGCGATGCTTCCGCTTCCGAATCCGGATGCGCACGAAGTTATTGGTGCTAAAATTGGTGTTGAACCGCAGAAAGTATTTTTCGGTATAAATTTGGTTCGTCAAAAAATGATGTTGCCAAAGCTTCCGTTCCCGAAACGCAAACTTGCTATTTCGCCGGATCAAATGATGGCTATAAAAGCACTTTACGAACCATTATTACCGCTTCCTCCAATCGGATGCCACAAAATTATTGCGGCTCAGTTAAAAATGGATGAATGGAGAGTTCACGTCGGTATTAAATTAATTAGAGCACAAATGGGCTTGGATCGTTGGAACGAAGAACGTGCCGATAAACCGGCTGATTATTTGGTATCAAAACATGCTAAGTCTAACCCTCAACCGGCAGATGCGGATGCCGAACAGAAGCAATCAGATGCAACTGAGCAATCTGAGCCTGAAGAAGCTGAAAAGCCGAAACGAGGAAGAAAACCCAAGAAGAAAGATGATGAAGAATAACTTTATTTCTGTCGGGAAGATATTAAATTTTCATGGTGTTAAAGGTGAGGCAAAGCTCGGTTATTCAAAAAACAGGGAGCAATTTTTAAGCGAACTTAAGTATGTTTATGTTCAATACGGGGATGAATATAAACAGTTAGAAGTTGTTAACCTTAGGTTTACTCCAAAATGTGCAATAATCAAATTCAAAGGCATTGATACTCTTAATGATATACTTGAATATAAGAACAAACTTTTATTTGTTGAAGAGTCAACTGCAAGAGAATTTTTGGAAGAAGACGAGTTTTTAATTGATGAACTTGTCGGGTTGGATGTTTATGACGGAGATAATAAGGTAGGTGCTGTTGTAGGTGTATCTAACAATGGTGCCAGTGATTTGTTATCTGTCAAAACTCCGGGCGGCAATGTTTCTCTTGTACCTTTTGTTAAGGCAATAGTGTTGTCTGTAGATATTGAAAACAGGAAAATTCAAATTAATAATATTGAGGGGCTGCTCTCATGAGGTTTGATGTATTAACACTTTTCCCTGAACTAATACAGTCACACATGGGCTTTAGTATAATGAAAAGGGCATCTGATGACGGAGTTATTGAGGTAGTTACTCATAATCCGAGAGATTACACTCACGATAAGCACAGAAAAGTTGACGACACTCCTTTTGGCGGTGGTGTAGGTATGGTTTTGATGCCTCAGCCTTACGTTGATTGTTATGAGAATGTTAGTCGTTTGGAAAACAGTGTAACAATTATGATGACTCCTCAGGGGGAACCGCTTACTGATGGTATTTCAAATGAGCTTGCACAGTATAAACAAATTATAATTCTGTGCGGTCACTATGAAGGGTTTGATGAAAGAATAAGAGAGATAATAAAACCAAGAGAAATTTCAGTTGGTGATTTTGTTTTAACTGGCGGCGAGCTCCCGGCACTTTGTCTTATTGATTCTGTTTCAAGAAAATTAGACGGAACTCTCGGGAAAATCGAGTCGGCACACGATGACAGTTTTTCTGACGGGCTGCTTGAATACCCGCAATATACAAAACCCAGAGTCTATCGGGGATTAGAGGTTCCGGAAGTGCTGTTAAACGGCAACCATAAGATGATAGAAGAATACAGAAAAGAGCAGAAAATCATCCGAACAAAACAAAAACGCCCTGACTTGTATGAAAAGTGGAAAAATAAACAGTAACAATCTTCTTATAATATTTATATAAATACTTTTTTTAAAGTTTATTTAATACATATTGCCCAATAAGTCATAATTTATTTGTTGTATCAGGTGTGTGCCGTATGAAGTTTGTCCGTTCTCATCAGTAAATGTGCAATTTTGTTCATAATAGTCTTCTTATCCTATAAGATATTTATTGGTATTTTTTTATAAAACTTTAATCTTTAGAATTTATTTTTACAAAACTTTACTTTATAACCTATATATTCAATTTATTTTTAATCAATCCAAAATTATTATTTTTGAGTGAAATGTTAAGTTTTATTACAAAAATCATCTATTTTGATGATTTTATTTTTTAAACGCACTGTTAATATATAACTATACTCCTTAAAAAACGACGATACACATATCCCTAATCAACAGCTATGCACGATAAAAAGTTCATAGCTTTTTCTTTTGCTTATATTTTGATAAAATCAGAAAAGAGGAACTTGTATGTTAAAGAAGATATCAGGATTAAAAAAAGGTTTAATTGGCGAAATTATCATCCCTGCGGATAAATCGATTTCTCACAGGGCAATAATGTTCTCTTCTCTTGCAAAAGGGAGTTGTATTATAAATAATTTTTCTGGCGGTGCAGATTGCCGTTCTACTTTAGAGATATTTAAGGAATTGGGAACTGATATAAGTTATACGGATTCAAAAACAGTAAAGATTAATTCTGACGGAAAGCTGCATAAACCTTCTGCCTCTCTTTATGCAGGTAATTCAGGTACAACCACAAGATTAATATCGGGAATACTTGCAGGACAAAATTTTGACTCTGTTATTACGGGTGATGAAAGTCTTTCAAAACGACCAATGAAGCGAATTATAACTCCGCTTTCTTTCATGGGTGCCGATATTGAATCAAATGACGGATATTTGCCGCTTGTGATTCACGGTAAAGAACTGACCGGTATTAACTATGAATCAAAGCTTGCAAGTGCCCAGGTTAAATCTTGCGTTCTTCTTGCCGGGTTGAAGGCATCAGGGAAAACTACATATACAGAACCGTATCGTTCAAGAAATCATACCGAATTATTACTAGATTATCTCGGCGCGGATATTAAAGTTGACGGAACATCCGTAACTGTTTGTCCTTCGGAGCTAAGTTCTAAGGATATAACAGTTGTCGGTGATATATCTTCTGCGGCATTTTTTATTGTTGCAGGATTAATTACTCCAAAATCTGATATATTAATGAAAAATGTAGGGCTTAATCCTACAAGAGCCGGGATAATTGATATTGTAAACCGTATGGGCGGTGATATTGAAATTGTTGACAAAAACATAATCTCAGGTGAAGAAGCCGGAAATATAAGGGTTCGTTATACGGAGAACCTGAAGCCGTGTGTTATTGAAGGTAATGATATACCGCGTCTTATTGATGAATTGCCTGTTATAGCGGTACTGGCTTCTCAGGCAGAAGGTCAAACAGTTATCAAAAATGCGGAAGATTTAAGAAACAAAGAATCCGACAGAATTACCTCGCTTGTTTCCGAGCTTGTAAAAATCGGGATAGATATTGAAGAAAGAACTGACGGATTTGTCATACACGGCAAATCAAAGATTAAAGGTGATGCCATTCTTGACAGCAAAAACGACCACAGACTTGCAATGAGCTTTTATGTTGCAGGTCTGGTATCCGAACAGGAAATAGGTATTGAAGGTTTTGAATGGACAAAAATCTCCTTCCCCGAGTTTGAAGAACTGATGCTTAATTTAATGACAAATTAATCTAGAACCCGATTACAATCAAATTTCTTTGATAAACTTCATCAAGTGGCAGGGTATATTCTATTATATCTTTCACTTTTGCATTATATTTTTTCAGGATATTTTGTGCATTATCAAGTTCGGTTAATGCCCTTTTTGATTTATAAGCAATAAAATAACCGCCCTGTTTTAAAAGCGGAAGTGCGTATTCTGCGATTACCGAGAGTTCAGCGACTGCCCTGCTTGTAATAATATCAAATTTGTTACCTTTAAGATTTTCTGCTCTGTCGCATATCAGATTCAAATTCTCAAGATTTAAACCTTCTTTAATATTATTTACGGCATTAATTTTCTTTCTTATGCTGTCAATTCCGTAAACCGTTATATCGGGGTATTCTATAGCTATCGGTACACAAGGAAAGCCGCCTCCGCAGCCTATATCGAGAAGTGATATTCCCTTCTTTATTTCGTATTTTTGTTCAAACAGTTTGATACTTAAAGAATCGTATATATGTTTTTCTTTAAGCTGAGCTTCATCATTTTTGGAAATCAGGTTTAATTTTGCATTCTCCTGCAAAAACAGTTGCTCATATTTGCTGAAATCACTGTTTATAACAAACGTATTATCCATACCGTTCTTCTATCTCTTTATATTCTTTAGGGTTCATCCGGAGTTTCATATCCTGAATGCGTTCTTCAATTTTTTTAATATCTACTAATGTATCAAAATTCTGAGCAATTCTTCTCGCTGTTAAATATTCAATCAGGGCTTTTTTATTCAGATTTTTGTAGTCATAGTAGTAGTCACCAAGAGTAACTGTTGCTTCCAGTATATAAAAATCTTCGTTTATAAATTCGGCACTCTGTTTTGCTTCCATCATATAGTTATATGCCTTTTTAATGTTAGTTTTTGCATATATTTTTGCAAGATAAGATGCCGTATAATAAATCCCTTCATAATTGTTCTGCGTTTTTTCAATATCGTATGCTTTAAGGAAACAATTTTCTGCATCAGATAAGTTTTCATTATCATAATAGCAGGCTCCCATATTGGAATATGCAAGTGCCTTATACTGGTTACCGTCCTGAATTTGGATACATTTATTATAATAATCAAAGGCGGTCTGGCTATCATCCTGTTCATCACATGCAAGTGCATATTTGAAAAACAGTTCAGCCAGTTTGCTGTTCGGAATATTATCATCCGCTGACTCCAGTGCTTTTTGATAAAATTTATATGCTTCCTTGGGTTTGTCCTGTTCTGTATAAAGATTACCAAGTCTTATACAGGACTCTACCATAAGTGTCTGCGGAGTATCTGTAGAATAAATAACTTTTTGCAGTGTTTCTATTGCCCTTTCATTTTTGTACATTAATGAATATAATTCAGAAAGTTCATAATACAAATAGTTTAAGTTTATCCATTCTTCATTGTGTTTATAATATGCTTCTGCTGATTCGTAATAATGCTGTGAAATAGGGTATTCATTCTGAATCTTATGCAGACGGGCAAGCTCTACTCTTATTTCTGCCAAAGTATTCGGATTAACATTCATTTCTTCAATGATTTTGTTGTATGCCTTAATTGCCTCCGAATATTTTTGTTTATCAGCAAGCTTTTTGGCATCCTGCATTTTTACATTGATATCATGAAGTTCTTCTTCTTTGTTTATGTTTTCATTTTCTTTTGGAGCCTGAGGAATTTCAAGGACTTTGGTACGGTCAACACCTTTTCTGGTATCTTCAAGTTCTTTGATACAATTGTTGTGATATTCTATCTCAGAACGTAAAGCTTGTCTTGAAAGTAATATATCTCTCGATTGCAGAGATTCTTTAAGTTCTTTTTCATATATTGTAATAATGTATTTATGAAGTTTAATTTCTGTTTTTGCAGGTATTGAAATGTCTATATCCTGCTGAAAATAGTCTTGAACATATATGCAGTCTTCCGACTGGTAAATCATAAGATTGGTTTTTAAATAGTTTATAGAAAATTCATCATATAATTCGAGTACAGCAAGCGCATTTAAACTAATTCCGTGTCTGATTGTTCTTAAAAACCAGAAAAAGTTTCTTATTGTATTTGGAATCAGGTTGATATATGTTGCCCCGAGAAAAGAATCAAATGTCATGCCGGACATTGTATATTTTGAAAGAAAATCATTTAATGAAGATTTCATTGCCTGAATAATTTTTATAGCCAGTGCGGTATAGTAATAATACCCTCTTGTATATTTATAAAAATCATCAAATGCTATAGGAGAACCTGTTATCTGATATGATTCGCAAAAATCCTGAAATATCTCTCTTGAAAAAGCTTTAAGGAATATTTTCCTGTCAATTTTTACATCTTCAATGACACCCTGAAGCATAGCACGGGTAGATATTATAATTTTTACATTTGCACATTCTGCAACCGAAGCAATACATTCTGAAATTAATTTAATATTTTCATCCTGTATATCGTCAAAAGAATGTAAAATAATTACAAACGGTTTCTTTATTGATGATATATACTGTTTGAATCTTACTGCAAGAGTCGATATTTTTGAGGTTTGAGTAATTGCCTTTGCCATGGGATTTTTTTCAATAATGTCAATAAAATTAATTAGAATATCATCACAAACTGTTGAAACTTTGCAGTGGTACTCAAGCTTAATAATCTCGTTTGTAAAAAAGCCTGAAATATAATTAATAAATTGACGTTTTCCGGTACCTAAAAAGCCATGTATATAAAGAAGTTTTCCGTCAGTTGCAAAAAAATCCAATGCTTTAACAGCATCAGCATAATGATTTTTTAACAAAAAATGATTAATCCTGTCCGAGTCAGGAAGAATAATGTCATCATTAATAAATTCTCTGTCCAGAAACTTGTAATCCATAAATCAATTTTATATGATATTTATCTATTTTGCAAACCGGCAAACGTTTGATACGTTATTTATTCATCATCTTTTTCCATTGCACGTTTCAATATATTATCGTCAATTTTTTTCTTGGAAAATTTTTTATTAGATTCTTCCATAAGTTTTGTACTTGGACGTTTTTTCTTTGTACCGCTCTTAGTTTTTGGGAGTTCCTGTTGGGTAATATTGCCATTCAGTTCTTTATACCAGTTTGACCAAAGTATAGACCTTAGAGGAAGTGTATATTGTATTAATATTTGCACAACGGTACTTCTTACAATCATTGAAGCATAATCTGTATGTGTAACAGAGCCAAGATTATATGCTTCAAGATTTAATTCCGGAATTATATTTACGATTGGCATTATTAATCCTGCAATGAGATTGCTGATACCTGTATAGTCAAAACCTTTTAAAATAATTTGCGGTATTAAAAAATATGTCAGAGTTGCAGCCATAATCATCAGTGAAAAAGTTTGTGCAAAATGTCCTTTTATAAGCAGCAAACTTTTCTTTAAACATCCCCAGGGAGATTGTTCGGGTTCAAAAGTAAATACCTGAAATGCCAAAACAAAATAGACTGCAAATATACCGCATATTATCCACATAAGAGGACAAGCCGCAATAACAGAAAAAATTCCGAAAAGCATCCACAAACCTATAAACTTTAAGGAATTTCGTTTAATTAATTCATTGTGTGCTTCAAAATCATATACTTTTTTTGATTTTTGCAGATTGAAAAACATTGAGTTAACGGCACCATAAGCTACAAGATACTCCCAAAATGCCTTACAAAATATTGCAAGTCCCGGAAGAATTATTACCGTTGAAATTCCGATAAGTATCCAAAAATCATTAATGTTTGGGTATTTATCTATAAGTTTTGGCAAATTTTGTGAATAAAAATAAGTTATCAAAAATACCAGCCCAAGACCTAATATTTGACCGAGAACCGGGAATGTCATATATTTTAAAAATTTATCAAGTTGAGAAAAGTACAAACCTACTGACTCGGCAAAAATTCCGAATACTGATTTCGATTGTTTTGACATTAACTTCCTCCCCTCAATACATTATATTATACGGTGTCAGTACATTATACCAATTCCGGTAAAGAATCTATATCATAAAATATTTTTGCATTTCTGACAAATTCTTTAGGATTTGCACTTACATAAAATTGTTCCCGGGATTTATCAGATTTATTATCCGAGATTAATCCCTTGTTTTTTAAATCCTGTTTTATATATTCGACAAATATTTCGGCAGGATCAACAAAGATTTCTTTGGGGGCATACTTTATAAATTCATCCATTAAATAAGGATAATGAGTACACCCTAAGATGATTTTATCAGGGTGAAAATCAAGCATTTCCCGTATCTCATTTTTTATATTTTTGATATTCTCATCTAAATTTTCGTCTGTTCTTTCTACAATACCAACCCAGTTTTTGCTTGCCATTTCTTTAACTTGTATATTCGGATTGTATTTTAACAACTCACTGCTGTATTTTTTTGATTTTACGGTTGCTTCTGTTGCAAAAATTCCGACACGATTAATTCCTGATTCGGCAACTTGTTTTGCACAGCATTGTATAATCGGATAGATTGGGAAATTGTAATTATCTTTAATATAATCATAAGCTTGCGCAGAAGACGTATTGCAAGCAATTATTACAGCTTTTACACCTTTTTCTGACAAAAAATTTATAATATTTCCGGCATAACTTATAAGTTCTTCACGAGATTTATTGCCGTAAGGCAAGTGTATTGTGTCACCGAAATATATAATATTTTCTGCCGGCAAAACTTTTTTAAACCGTGCTAAAACGGAAAGTCCTCCGACTCCCGAGTCAAAAAATCCTATAGGTAAGTTATTATTTATTATGCTTGTCATTTTTTTGTGATTTCAAATATTCTATAATTCCGTTTGCTATAGCTTTTGCTGTTGCTTGTTTCCTTTTGTCCGTAAGAATTTTGGCTCTTTCATCAGGATTAGACAGGAATCCGATTTCAACCAGAACAGCAGGAACTTCAGTATGGTTAATTACATAAAATTTTGATTTTAATACTCCCCTGTCTTTTGTATTTATTTCTTTCATAAGATGTTTTTGAATTACTTCAGCCAGTTCTTTGCTTTCTTCGTGGTAATAATGTGTTTCAATTCCGTATGGTTCGGTCGCTACGGCTGAATTTACGTGAATACTGACAAAAATTTCCGGATTTTCAGCATCCGTATAATCGCATCTTTCCTGTAGTCCGAGATAAGTGTCATCAGTTCTGGTATATGCAGGTTTGTATCCTTTTGATTTTAAGATTGAGCCGACACGTTCCGTTAAATCGAGTGTAATATCTTTTTCATTAATACCTTCTCTTATGGCACCATAATCCGTGCCGCCATGTCCTGCGTCCAGTACTATTTTATTTTTAATCGGATTTCTTTTTGGTTTAACATCCTGTTCGCTCTGAGTATCAGGAGATGTGACTTTTGAATCTTTTGCAGATGTCAGAGTCAGTCTTAGTGCATTTCCATCTATACCTTGTGCTATCTGAATTATATCATCTTTTTTAATTTTCATTTCTGCTTTTACACCGATTTGCGGAAGCAGAGACAGTGTCATATTTTTAAAAGCAGTACCGTTAAATGTTTTTATCATGTCCGGCTCGTTATAGCTTTTTACGTTAAACATGTATATTGTTAATAAATTATCGTATCTGACGATTGAATAAACTACCGGAGAAGTATAAGAAAATATCAATTCGCTGGTTTTTGAATTATATTTTTTTGTGTATGCTTTTTGAATATTTGAGATATTTTCCGCAAGCTGAGTATGATTAAGTTTGTTTGCATTTATTATAAGCATAGATTGCATGTCAGGTGAATAAACAGGGATGTATTTATCCGGATTTTCTGTTGTAATTACAATCCTAGCTTTGTTATATTCAAACTGACCGATTTTTGCAGTATCACTGCAGGTGCCGTTTGTGCATAAATTTAAAACCTGATTCCTGATTTTTTTATCAACATAAGCATTGGGTAAGTCTATAACGACACGTTTTGGGGCATCTAATGTAAAAATTTTAGAGGAAGTAAGTTGCCCTAAACCGCTTACTAACAGTCCGCCGTTTTTAATATAATATCCGTTTATATAATACTTGGTTCTCAATTTTAAATCCGAAGACAAATCTATTGATACCGTGGAATCTATAGTATTTCCGCCGGTATTATTTGCTGTTGAAGTTGCAAATGCTTTATAAATATCATCCATTACCGCAACTGTATTTTTGTCTGTAATATTATTAGCGGGCTGCACCGAGCTTATCGGAATTTTTTGCAGAAATTGAGAGTTAGCTGTTATACCGGAATATGGAAAATCTTCAGAGTTTTCATCATATATTGTCGAAAAATAATTATTTATAAAAGCAGGTTTTTCTGTTTTTACAATAATATTCCCGTTAATATTTACAATTTTAATTTTAGAAGTATCAAAATCTTCGTCAAATGTTAAAACCGCACGTACTACATCGGGGTTTGTAGAAAACTGAGCAAGCCTTATTTCTTTGATTTTGCTTTTTTCAAAAGTCAGAGTCTGCTTTTGGCCGATTAGTATTGCATTATTGATATCAAAATAAATTCTGTTAGGGTTATCAAGTTTTACATATTTGTTTACGGGATTTTCTGCTGCAGATGCCCCATCTGTATTAATAAAAACAATGGATGAAGAGTCATCATAAGCCAACGCAGTTACCTTTGACGGTTCTGCAGAAACTGTCAAAGTAAAAAGCATGAATAAAACTGTAATATATAAAAATATATTTTTAAGTCCCATTAATATAAGGCTCCCATCCTTATATATAAGGCATTTTTGTTACCCAATCTCAACAAAATTATAGATGAAAACCGGCTTGATGTAAAGTATTTTTCTAAATATTTTCGGCAAATTATTTTTTCATCATCAATTTTAAATCTTAAGAATATTTTAATGATTTAAACTTTTAACTGCTTGATTACAATTTATTTTTGAATTACGATTGATATGTTAAGAGAAAGTTTTACTAATAAGAAGGAGTAAAAATATGGTAAACGTAGCAATTAACGGATTCGGAAGAATCGGCAGAAACACTTTAAGAGCAGCTATCAGAGAAGGTATCTTTGATAAGATTAACTATGTTGCAATCAATGACCCGGGACTTAAACCTGAAGATGCAGCAAGAATTTTCAAATATGACTCAGTTATGGGCAAATTTGACGGTGAAGTTTCAGCTTATGATGAAGGTATTATCGTAAACGGTAAGAAAATTAAATTCTTCGCTGAAAAAGATCCATCAGTTCTTCCTTGGAAAGATTTGGGTGTAGAAGTTGTTATTGAATCAACAGGTTTCTTCACAGACGGCGAAAAAGCTAAAGCTCACATCGCAGCAGGTGCTAAGAAAGTTATCATCTCAGCTCCGGCTACTAACGAAGATATTACTTTAGTTTTAGG
>JAEEGL012599331.1_pt1 | contig 54974 bp, 55 predicted proteins | sample 9134231 | NCBI WGS metagenome assembly JAEEGL01 (sample SAMN16246548, study PRJNA631951) | gut metagenome | biome: gut microbiome; feature: rumen; material: fiber-attached | host: Bos | place: Iran: Karaj | collected 2018-10
AAACTAATGCGCAAAAGAGGTAAAAATGTCGGAAATTCAAGATAAAATTACAGGCTTGGTGGAATATATGAACTCCAAAATCATCGGGCAAAAAGATTTGGTAAAAAAGATGATTATTACAATGCTGGCAGAAGGGCATGCATTGGTAGAAGGAGCTCCGGGTCTGGCTAAAACTAAGGCAATTAAAACTTTGGCGGATTGTGTTTCGGCCGATTTTAATCGTATTCAGTTTACGCCCGATTTGTTGCCGGCAGATATTACGGGAAGTGAGATATATGTTGCGCAAAAAGGCGAATTTGAGTTTAGAAAAGGTCCGGTTTTTGCCAATCTGGTTTTGGCAGATGAAATTAACCGTGCACCAGCAAAAGTGCAATCAGCTTTGCTGGAGGCAATGGCAGAAAGACAGGTAAGTGTTGGAGGACAACGTTTTGAGTTGCCACGTTTGTTTATGGTTATGGCAACGCAGAACCCGATTGAACATGAAGGAACATATAATCTGCCGGAAGCACAACTTGATCGTTTTTTGATGTATATTCGCATTGATCAGCCTGAGGCGGAAGATGAGCACAAAATTTTGGAACTGGTAAGAGGCGAGGGTACCTTTGTTAACCCGACAAAACAAAAGGGATTTGCCAAACTGAAGATTGCTGATGTTGAGGCGGCGACAGAAGAAGCACTTAAAATTTATTTGAGTAAAGAACTGGAAGAATATATGGTGCAATTGATTGTTGCCACCAGACACCCTGAAAAATATGATGATACTTTGGCAGGAATGGTAATGTTTGGGGCAAGTCCGCGAGCAACTATTGCTCTTGATCGATGCGCCAAAATCAATGCATGGTTGGCAGGACGCGATTTTGTTACTCCGGAAGATATTCATGCAGTTGTCTATGATATTTTACGTCATCGCGTTATTTTGAGCTTTGAAGCGCAAGCCGAAGGGTATACAAGCGATGATATAATTACAAAAATATTGAAAGTTGTACCATTGCCGTAGGATATGCAAATGGTAAGTTTTAGCAATATAGCTTCGTTATGGTCAAACGAGAAAAACTCAAAAGATGATGAGAAAGGACTTGTAGCGACACTTGACGATTTAATGAAGCAAAGGCGCAATGTGCGCTATTTGAGAGTTAAAAGCAAGTTGAATTCTTCAATACAGAGCGGAGATGTAAAATCAGCCTTTAAGGGGCGTGGTATTGAAATGGATGAAATCCGCGAGTATGCGTTTGGTGATGACGTGCGTGATATTGATTGGCGTGTTACAGCCCGTAAAGCGAGCCCGTATACCAAAGTGTACAACGAGGAACGTGATCGAGAGATTTATGTTTTGTTGGATTTGTCTTCATCAATGTTTTTTGGAACAAGAAGAGAGCTGAAATCAGTAACAGCATCAAAAGTTGCAGCTTTGTTAGGATGGCTGGCGCAGGAAAATAAAGACCGATTCGGAGCAGTTATATTCGATGGTAAGAATGTTTGGCACTTTAAACCACAGCAAAATATGGCGCATTTGTTAGCTATTTTTAATAAAATTTCGGAAGTAAGTCGCAGTCAGGGGCGAATAGGAGCAGAGCCCAAGGCAATGAAAAAAACTTTGCAGAGGCTGATAAAGGGGCTAAAAAGCAGGGCAACAGTGTTTGTTATAAGTGATTTTGCAATTTTTGATGACGAGGCTAAGGAAGCTGTTGCCGTCTTAGCTAAAAAAGCAACGGTGTTTTGTTTGTGTATCTATGATATATTGGAGAAAAAAGCTCCTCTGCCAGGTGAATATATGGTTGCAGATAAAGGTGAAAGTTTGATTTTTGATAGTCGAAACAAATCCTTTTGTGATGAATATACGAAGTTTTTTGAAAATAAACGTTTGAAAATGCAAGATTATTGCAAAAAGTTTGGTTGTAAGTGGTTGGAAATAAGCACAAACATGCCAATTTCGAATCAAATTAAAATTATATAATTGACAAAAACAGTTTTTTGCGCTAAAGTTATAGTCACTGAATTATTTTGTAAAGAGAGAAAAATGGTAAATACAAACGAAAATAACGCATATCGTCGCGGTCAGGAGTTGTTGGATCAAGGACTTTATAAAGATGCTATTGCCCAATTTGATCAGGCGATTAACGAGCAATCGGATTCTTGGAAGGCTCTTAATTCTAAAGGATTCGCACTTCAAAAATTGAGTCGCTATACAGAGGCTGTTGAGTGCTTTGATAAAGCACTTGAAAAAAATCCCCAATCAGTTGAGATAATTAATAATAAAGGTGTTACGCTTTCTATGCGTGGCCTTTATAAGGATGCTATTGTGCAGTTTGATCAGGCAATTGCTCTTGATCCAACCTCATTAGAAGCCTTGAACGGAAAAGCTATTGCTTTGCAGCATTTGTATCTGTATAAAGAGGCTCTTGATGTTTTGGAACAGGCAATTAAAATTGATTCAAAACATACACAGACATTGTTAAGTATTGCAGTTACATTGCAAAAGCTCAAACAGTTTGATCGAGCAATTTCGTTTTTTAAGAAGGTTTTATCTTTTGATAAGTCGAATATCAAAGCATGGAACGGAGTCGGTGTAACATATCAGCTTATGGGGGATAACAATTCAGCTCTCAAATGCTTTACAAAAATATTGAATATTAATAACCGTGAGATACAGGCTTGGATAAGCATAGGTTTTGTATATCAGAAGATGATGAAGTTTTCTGATGCTCTGAAGTGTTATAAAAAAGCTCAAGTAATTAATGAAGGACGTTATCATCATAAATTGTATGATGGTTTAGCAAGTTGTTTAACCAAGTTGTCTGAATTTGATCAGGCTATTGAGATTTATAAGCAGATTTTTAATACCGAAGAAGGTAAGAAAAAATGGGATGCACAGCGTTCAATTAAGTTTGTGGGCAAGCTTAAACGCAAAAAAGCAACCGGAACTTTGCCGGATTTGGTTCCTCCGGAAGAATAATAAGCAAGCCCCTCAAGAGAGGGGCTTTTTGTTATTCTTTTCTAAGGCGTGTTAATGAACTAATGCTTATTGTAAATAAGTCGCCAGTAAATAAAAAGCTTAAAGAATAGTTAGGATGCTTGCAAAAAATAAAATCTTAATCTACAGTAAAGGTTATTATCATTTAGAAAAGGGAAAATTATATGAGAAAATTTTTATTGGTTTTATTTTTGGGGTATAGTTTTTCGGCTTTGGCGCAAATAGAAACACTTCCATATAAATATACAGGTGTGTTTTCTATACTAGATGCTTGTGCAAATTCTAATGATGGAATAATGACATATAATGGCGGAGAGATTTCTTTAGGTGATGTTAAAATTCGGCGCAGAGTCGCAGGTGGTTTTTATGGGGGCGATTCTTGTAAAATATATATTGTTTTAATGATGGATAAAAATGAAAAAACAGAAAATTATTCGTTGAGGTGCGATATTCCTGAGGAAAAAATTGAGCACTATGTTAATTTTGGGAAAAATTTAGCTGAAAATAAATCTAATATAGATAAAGAAATTTTTTTAAGGATGCATGAAGAGGGGATGTGTAAAAAGCTAAACGAATTACCGCCTGAGAATAGCGAAGGATGTACTGATTCAAAGCCTTTGAGAGGAGATTTTGGAGATTGTCATAGTTGTGATGAAGCACTAAGCATAACTAACACAAACGGTGTTTGCGAGGTGGTGTGCAATGGTCTGAATGGTCGTCCAGAACGAATAACGTATCATTTTGATTGTGTTTTGAAAACGTGTCCTAAAGAGAAGCCGCTGCGTACTGAATGGGGTGGTTGTTATTCGTGTGATTATGATAAGCCGATTGATGTGGAAGAGGATAGTTGTTCTGTTTGTGGAAACAGAGTTATGAAAGAAGGGGAGTGCGTTATTAGAGATTAAACGCATATGGACTTTATTTCTATATATGTATTAAAAGCCTCCTTTTCGGAGGCTTTATTTATTGTTGAGGAGATGTTGTGGTATTTTCGCTATTTAGGGAAGGTTTCAGTTTATTGGTATAAATGTCGCTGGCGATAATGTATAATAATAAAATTATAGCAAGGTAAAATAGATATTTTAGCGTTGTCTTCATATTAAACCTCCTTTACAGCCATATGTAATCATTTTTGTATGCTTTGCAACTTGTAGCAAAAAAAGCCCCCGGATGGGGGCTTAAAATCTGCAATTGTTTTATTCTTGATTGAGTTTGTTTTTTAAATCAGCAATTAAGCCATTAACACCGTTGGGAGATTTTTTGATAAATGCGCTGTATTCATTGCGGGCGGTAATTGCCAGACTGACGTTTTCGATAATAATGTCAACGACTTTCATATCGCTACCTTTTTGGCGTACTCTCCAAACGACGGTTGCCGGTTCTGCTTGATCCATCGGAACTATGGTATTTACAAAAATTTGCTCCGGTGATGAAGAAGGAGAGGTGCCTTTGAAAACAAACTCTTTACCTTTGAATTCATCAAAGCGTTTTGACCAGGTTTTGACGTTCAGTTTGCGATAAACATCAATAAATTCATCACGTTGTTCAACTGTCGCGGTTTTCCAGTAACGTCCCAAGACAAATTGTCCGATGAATTTTAGGTCAAGTGCAGAGTTGAAAAGTTTTTCAAAGCGAGCATTACGTTCGGCTTGAGAGGCGTTTGAATTAATGATTTCAACAACTCCCTCACGGGTAATATTCTTGATAAAGTCCTCGGCTTTGGCTGCGTCGACATCAGCATGAGCAGAATTGCAAAACAGCAGCAGTCCGGCGAAAAGAGATGTGATGAGTTTGTTTTTCATAGTCTTCTCCTAAAAATTAGTCTTCAAAGTCTTCATCGTCAAAATCAAAGTCATAGCTCGGGGTTTTGTTTGCCGACTTGCAAATAGATGTCATATTTTGACGATTTTGCAAGTAAGCAGAACGCACGGTGGAATAAAAATCAACTGAGTTGCGTTGTAAGTCGTCCAGCAAATCAAGTCCGCGTTCGCGGGAATTGATTGCTGACAGAGCCGCATAGCCGTAAGTGATTTTGGCCGAATAGTTTTTGTCGTTGAGTGCGCCCCAATATATTGGTGTTGAAACGCTATCGGCAGCATAACCTATGCCGGAACGAATGGTGAATGGTCCGAAAAACGGCATCATGATAAATGGTCCGTCGGGCATACAGTAGTATGCGAGAGTGTTGTCAAAACCGGTTTCGGATTTTTTGAGTCCCCAACCATCGGCAACATCAAATGTTCCGGCCAGTCCCAAAGTGCTGTTGATGGCAAAGCGGGCGGCGGAATTGAGAGTTTGTTTGAAACTGCCTTGTAAAGTGTGATTGATTGTTGATACCGGTTCATTTACATTACTGACGAATGAAGTTACGCGATTGCGCATACTTTGGGTCGTAATTGCTCGATATCCCTTTGCTACGGGTTTCATAACATATTTATCAACATTCATATTAAAGTCAAACATGGCGCGGTTGTAACTTTCAAGCCAGCCGTCATCATTGGCCAGTGCTTGAGACGATACAGTACAGAGCAGTGCTATGACAGTAATATAATGTTTCACGGTTTGTTCCTTCATATGGTTATTCAAATTATTAAACGAATATAACAGCTGATTGGTTCAAAATCAAATAGATTTTATTTTTTTGTTACAATACAGAAATTTTTTGTGTTTTGCAAAAGAAAAAAAACTCACATAGTATCAGTTCAGTTGAAATTTTTTGTAAGGATATAAAAATGAGTACTAAACCTAATAAACCGATTATGTTGTTTGACTGCAAGACTTCGCAGAATGTTATCGGACAGGACAAATTTTTAAAAGCTTTTGAAAACATTTTGAATCATGGTGCATATTGCCAAGGTCCGGAAACCAAAGAATTGGATGAAAAATTAGCAGCTTATTCCGGCACAAAGTGTTGTTCAACCTGCGGATCAGGTACAGATGCCTTGACATTGGCATTGATGGCTTGGAATGTAAAACAGGGCGATGCAGTATTTGTATCATCTTTTACATTTGTAGCATCGGCAGAAGCTCCGGTTTTGTTGGGTGCAACTCCGATTTTTGTTGATTCTGATCCGAATACTTACAATATGGATCCGAAAGATTTGCAACGTGCAATTGATGAAGTTAAAAAAGAAGGAAAACTGAATTTGAAGGCTGTTATTGCTGTTGATATTTTCGGTTCTCCTTGTGAATATGATGAAATCATTAAAATTGCCCATGCCAACGGCATGAAAGTTTTGTCTGACTCTTGCCAATCATATGGATCTGTTTATAAAGGTAAAAAGGCCGGTTCTATTGCAGATATGACAGCTACTTCTTTCTATCCGACAAAGCCACTCGGCTGTTATGGTGACGGTGGTGCCGTATTTAGCAATACAGATGAAGAAAACGAGTTGGTTAAGTCTTGCCGTGTACATGGTATGAGCCCTGAAGATCACTATGATAATGTACGCCTTGGCATTACCGGTCGTATGAATTCTTTCCAAGGTGCGGTTTTGTTGCAGAAATTGACCGTGTTTGATCAGGAATTGAAAGACCGCTATCGTGTTGCCAGCCGTTATGACAATGAACTGAGCAGCTATTTTGGCAAACAAAAAATTTTGGACGGTTGCAAATCAGCTTATGCTTTGTACACAATTAATTGTGCCGACAGAGATGAGTTGATGGCTTATTTGAAAGAAAACGGTATTCCTTGCGGTGCATATTATCCGCGTCCGGTTAATACACAAACAGCTTATGCAAAGTGGAATAATCGTCCATTGCCGGTTTGTGAAAAACTTTCTAAAACAGTTTTGTCTTTGCCGATGACACCTTATCTTGATAATGAAGATTTGGATTATGTTATCAACAAGATGAATGAATTTGCAGCCAAAAAAATGAATAAAGCGGCATAATTCGGCAAGTTAAACCTCTAAAGATCCTCGCTTGAGCAATCAAGCGGGGATTTTTTTGTTGACTTTGATGAGGTTATGAAATAGCCTTTTATTGCGTCGGATGATTACCGACGTGGAGGGTTAGAAGCCTCGTTAAGTGTTGCCTATATAAGGCGTAAAAAGACTATCTTTCTGCAATGGCAGGAAGGTAGGTAATAAGGTGTTTATACCAAATAACTACACTATTCACTTAAATAGCTTCTAACTTCCTGCTGACTCTAATCAAGGCAGTTTTTTTGTTGTTTATCAGCGGAGGGAAGTTATGAAAATCGAATATTTTTTACAATCTAAAATTTATTTATATATTTTGCACAATTTATTGTTGCATTTTAAATTCTGCCATTTATTATTCGGTGTAAGGTTTTAAAATAACAATTTTTAGTAGTGATTGGAAACGCCATGACTTTGCGATTAGCAGTGCATTTGCACATATATTATCTTGATATGTGGTATGAGATAAAGCCGTATTTAAAAAATTTGGAAGGTTATGCTTATGACTTATATGTAACAATGAATAAGCAAGATGATGCAATTATTGAAGACATAAAAGACTTTAATCCCTCGGCAAAGTTTTTTATGGTTGAGAACAGAGGGTATGATGTCGGGCCGTTTGTTTATTTTTTGCACCAAATCAATTTGAATGACTATGATTTAATTTTGAAGTTACACACTAAAAACAATAAAAATGAGGGGAGTGTTGTAATAAATAACAAATGCATTAATCGAAAATTTTGGTTTTTGTTGCTGATTGAATCATTGATTGGTTCAAGGGCTATATTTGACAATAATATAAGGGCTTTTGAGCATGATGATAAACTCGGAATGATCGGGTCAAAATATTTGATTTCTTCAGGCCTGAAAAACGCCAAGAGTGTGGAAGCAAGTGTTCGCCAGATACTGGAGCGAATGGGAGTGCCGAGCGATTTGCCGATTGTGTTTGTGTCAGGAACAATGTTTATGGTACGAAGCCATATTATGCAGAAAATTAAGGATAGTTTTAATATTACTGATTTTGAAATTACTTCAGGAAAAGTGCATGATGAAACTTTGGCTCATGTGTTGGAAAGACTGTTTGGGTGTTTGACACAGGCGTTGGGCTATAAAATACAAGGATTTGATAAAAATATAAGATTTGAGCTTGATGGGACATTGGAATATTTGAAACGCTTCATATATCAGAAAAAGGTTACTAAACATAATTGTCTACAAATTAAGATTTTTAGAATACCGGTGTATAGAAAGAAAATGGTTGGAAGTATATAAAATGTATGAAAAGTTATTTTATGAGACGTATGATAACTATAAAATATATAAGATTTTAGGTGTTCCAGTTGTAAGTTGTGAACAAAAGGGAAATAAAAAAATAACAAAGATTTTAGGGGTAAAAATATCGCATAAACTTGCGGATATAGTTGCTATACAATTTTCATCAGATTTAAAAAACATTGAATGCAGATTTGAAGATAAGCGTAGATATAAGAAATTAGCAATTTTTGCATCATTTAATAAAGATGGTTTAATTTTGGATTATGTCATTTATTATCTCAAAGAGCTAAAGAAGGTTGTCGATGGGATTATATTTGTAACGGATAATCCTATTATGTCTTCGGAAATTGAAAAAATAAAAGATTTAGTTATCTATGCAAATTGTACTAGGCATGAAGAATATGATTTTGGTTCTTATAAACGTGGATATATGTGGGCATTAAGGGAAGGTTTGTTGAATGACGCAGAAGAGCTAGTTTTGTGCAATGATAGCTGTTATGGTCCTGTCTATCCGTTCAAACAAATGTTTGATGAAATGCGGGCTAAAAAATGCGATTTTTGGGGAATGACAGGCAATGAAGATGCTAAGCTTCCATATCATCTACAATCTTTTTTTCTGGTTTTTAATGAGGCTGTTTTTAAACATGAAAGTTTTGTAAGATTTTTTCAGAGGGTGAAGAAACAACGTTTTGTTTGGGATGTAATATCAAACTTTGAGGTCGGTCTTACAGACTATTTGCTGAGTTTGGGCTTTTCTTGTGAAAGTTATATAAAAACTCCAATACAAGAAAGTATTGAAAATTGTTGCAGAGTTGGAAATCTTAATCCAACAATCTTTCCTTTAAGTTTAATAAAAAAGTATAAAGCTCCATTAATTAAGGTTAAGGCTTTGAATGGGGGGTTTGGTAGTCTGTTACAAGAAGGTACAAAAGATTTACTTGAGTTTGTATGCAGTAAAAACCGTGAATTGTATGAATGTATGACAGTGAGTTTTTCGGTTATATTGCCAACGTATAATCGAAAATTTTGCATTATGCGAGCGATTGATTCATTATTGGCACAAACGTATCAAAACTTTGAATTAATTATAGTTGATGATGGCTCATCTGATGGTACGGAAGATTTAATAAAGCAAAATTATTTTGAGCAAATTGCTGACGGAAAAATTATTTATCATAAATTGTTATCTAATCAAGGAGTTTGTCACGCCCGTAATATTGGAATAGAGATGTCTAAAAAAGAGTGGGTTGTCTATCTAGACAGCGATAATGTAATGTATGATAATTTTTTAGAGAGCTTTAAGAATGCTATTATTGATAATCCCAGACGGAAGGTTTTTTATGCACAAATTTGTTGCATGTCTAACAAAATGGTGATTGGGCATGATTTTAATTTTGCTAATTTATGTGCTGAGAATTATATAGATATGGGAGTATTTGTTCATAATAAATCAGTGATCAATAAGTATGGTAATTTTGATGAAAGCTTGAAGCGTCTAGTAGATTGGGATTTAATTATACGCTATACAAGATATGAAACTCCGATATATTTGGCTCATCCCTTGCTTTTGTATGATGATAGCAATTTATATAAAAGGATTTCTAATTCTGAATCGTGCTTTCAGGCTAAAGAACAAATCGGAGAAAAATTGCGACAATATGATAAAACGGCATAATTTCCTGTCTTTATTGATTATCCAAAATTCCGGCTGATAAATTGTTCGTTGTGGTTGCAGTTTAAATAAAATTACCTATATATTTATTGTAATCATAAATAGGACAATAAGATAATGGATAATAAAGAAACTTTTCCTCTTTTACCACTTAGAGATATTGTGGTTTACCCAAAAATGATCGTGCCGTTGTTTGTTGGACGTGAAAAATCAATCAGAGCTTTGCAAACGGCAATTGACAATGATCAGAATATTGTATTGGCTACACAAAAAGATGCAGCAATCGAGCATCCGGAAGCCAAAGATATTTTTAAAGTCGGAACTTTGGGCACGGTTGTGCAGCTGGTTAAACTTCCGGACGGAACGGTTAAGGTTTTGGTCGAGGGGATAGAACGTGTTTCTTTGGACGAGTTTATTCCTAATGATGGTTTTATGAAGGTGGAAATAACGCGCTTGCCGGAGGCAGAATCTCACGATGTTGAAGAAGAAGCTTTATCCCGCGCCGTAATGTCAGAATTTGAAGAATATGTAAAGCTGTCTAAAAAAACGCCGCCGGAGGTTTTGGTTTCGGTCAGCCAAATTGATGATCTTACCAAACTGGCGGACACAATTGCTTCACACCTCTCGCTTAAGATTGAGGAAAAGCAGTCGTTGTTAGAGAGTATTTCGTTAAAAGACCGTTTCCATAAATTGTTGGAACTGATGAACTCCGAGATGACTCTGCTTGAGGTCGAAAACAAAATTAAGACCCGGGTTAAAAAACAAATGGAAAAAAGCCAAAAAGAGTATTATTTGAACGAGCAAATGAGAGCTATTCAAAAAGAACTCGGCGATGGTGAGGAAGAAAATGAGATAGAAACTTATATTAAGCGTATCCATAAGACCCATTTGTCAAAAGAAGCTCGGGAAAAAGCCCTGTCTGAGGTTAAAAAACTCAAAACAATGAGCGTTATGTCGGCAGAAGCTACAGTGGTGCGCAATTATTTGGATTGGTTGTTGGATATTCCATGGAAAAAAGAGTCAAAAGTAAATAAAGACCTTGAAAAGGCCATGAATATTTTGGAGGAAGATCATTACGGGTTAGAAAAAGTTAAAGACCGTATTTTGGAATATTTGGCGGTGCAATCACGTGCCGATAAGGTAAAAGGACCAATTCTTTGCCTGTTCGGACCTCCGGGAGTGGGCAAAACCTCTTTGGGGCAGTCAATAGCACGTGCAACCGGAAGAAGCTTTGTACGCGCTTCTTTGGGCGGTATGAAAGATGAAGCTGAAATCAGAGGACATCGTCGAACATATATTGGTTCAATGCCGGGCAAGATTATTAAAGGTATGAAAAAAGCCGGAACATCAAACCCACTGTTTTTGTTGGATGAAATTGATAAACTTGGCAGTGATTGGCGTGGAGATCCAAGTTCGGCATTGTTGGAAGTTTTGGATCCGGAGCAAAATAATACTTTCCAAGATCATTATTTGGAAGTTGATTATGATTTGTCTGACGTTATGTTCGTGACCACAGCTAACAGTCTTGATATGCCGCGTCCTTTGTTGGATCGTATGGAAATCATTCGTCTTTCCGGTTATACCGAAGATGAAAAGATTGAAATAGCAAAACGGCACTTGTTACCGAAAATATTTAAGGAAAATGCCGTAAAATCGGAAGAACTGTCGGTTAGCGACGGAGCCATACGAGATATTGTGCGTTATTATACACGTGAGGCCGGGGTGCGCAATTTGGAACGTGAGTTGTCGAATATTGCACGCAAAGCAATTAAAGCTCTGTTGATGGATAAGCGTAAGAAAACTCCGCTTAAAGTTACGGAAAAGAATCTGAGTGACTATCTTGGCGTGCGTAAGTTTAGCTTTGGCGAGGCGGAGCAGGAGGATCATGTCGGAGTTACGACCGGTTTGGCTTGGACCGAAGTCGGGGGCGATATTTTGTTTATTGAGGCGGTGGATATGCCGGGAAAAGGCAAAATTATGCAGACCGGAAAACTTGGCGATGTAATGAAGGAATCAATTGAGACCGCTTATTCGGTTGTTCGTTCGCATGCTAAAAAATTGGGAATCGATCCGGAAGTTTTTGAAAAAACGGATGTTCATGTTCATGTGCCGGAAGGAGCAACTCCAAAAGATGGACCGTCTGCGGGTATTGCTATGTATACCACTTTGGTTTCGGTATTTACTAAAACGCCGGTACGTAAGGATGTAGCAATGACGGGCGAGATTACCTTGCAGGGCAGAGTGTTGCCGATTGGCGGGTTGAAAGAAAAACTTCTGTCGGCTTTGCGCGGTGGTATCAAAACCGTGATTATACCTAAAGAAAACGAAAAAGACTTGGTTGAAATCCCTGATAATGTAAAGAAGGGACTGAAAATTATTCCGGTAAGCGAAGTCGGGGAGGTGCTAGATATTGCTTTGCACCGAAAATGCAGGCTTAAAAAGTAATTTGGTAAAAGAGCGTGGTTGTTTGTGACCACGCTTTTTTGTAAAGCAATTTGAAAAGAATCGAAAAAAATGAATATTTAGAATCAAAATAATGGGGTAACATGCGGTTTTTATGGCAAAAAAGTTGTTGATAAGACGATTTTTCCTTTATTTTGGGGCTAAAAATCAAAAATTGTGAAAAAAAACGTTGAATTTATTTGACTTGCAAAAAAAAAGATACTTAAATTTTACTGTAATGCGGTGGTTTGCTACCGTTTTTGAATTAACATTTTATATAGGGAGTCCCTTTCATGAATAAAAATGAACTTATTTCTTGCATGGCAAGCTCAACAGGTATGACAAAAACTGATTCTGCTAAAGCTTTGGATGCTTTCATTAATTCAGTTACAAAATCTTTGAAATCTGGTAAAGAAGTTCGTTTGGTTGGTTTTGGTACATTCGGCGTTTCTAAACGCGCTGCCACAACCGGTCGCAACCCACGTACAGGCGCTGCAATCAAAATTCCTGCTCGTAAAGTTGCTAAGTTCAAACCTGGTAAATCTTTGATGGAAACAGTTAACAAATAATTGCTAACGGTTCGTAAAAACTAGAGGCGGTTATATTCCGCCTCTTTTTTTCCGGATGAAAAAATGTTAAAGTTGTTAAAAGAAAAATACTTAAAGAAGATTTTGTTGTTTTTGGGCGGAAGTTTTGCTCTTCCGACATTGACAGGCGGATGGATGTATGATTTGTTCGGAACTTCGGATTGGAGTGAAATCGGTAGTAAGATTTTGCATCCTTCGCAATGGCTTGATGCCTTTACGGTTTATACAATAGCATTTTTGACTTTTGGATATTTGCCTGAAAAAATCAGTAAGAGAAATTGGTTTGTGAAATTTATATATTTTGTGATTTATTATTTGGTTTTGTTGAAAATATCAAGATTTTTTATCGGGGGTGGAGCAGGAGAATAAAAAAAATCACACAATGATGAATTTTTTGCTTGATTTATTGTTTTAAAGTAGTTATAAACTGTTTCATTGAATGAATGGGAGTTTAGCTCAGCTGGAAGAGCATCTCGTTTACACCGAGAGGGTCGGGAGTTCGAACCTCTCAACTCCCACCAATCAGAACCGCCTTAAGGGCGGTTTTTTGTGGCAATATAGTACGTTAACAATGAGAATAAAGAGGCGACACCATCAGGGTGTCGCCTCTGTGTTTTAGTTTGCAGATAACACAAAAGCCACCGGAGTGGCGGCTTTTGTGTTAAGTAAGACTTAGTCTTTGCGGTGACAAGCTAAAAGTATGGGATGCACGATTAAAGCTCGTACCACGGGGATTCCGACCAAAACCCACCACCAATAGGCGGAGTCAACTTCGGGGATTGGAAGTTCTCCGTGGAGTTGTTCTACCTCATAGTGGAACTCCCGAAACGGGAAGTTTGGCTCAATGGGGTCCATCCAGGGGGCTAAGTTGGGATCACTAGGTTCTGGCCACAGAGCCATTAGCCACATAATAGTGAAGAACAGAAGACACCCGATGATGTGTATTTTTGGCATAAGCCACGAGTGATCGTCTTGCCCCGTGGTGCAGCAGGTTTCAATAAATGTAATGCATACCACGAAGATGGCAACAGGCACAAGACCGCAAGTTACGGCCACAACGAATAATATGATTGCTCCGATTGTGGCAATCAAAAAGGCTTCCCGCCAGTTACTTGAATTATTTTTCATAAGAAGTAATAATAAGTTAGTTAGTTAATTAATTAATAATGTTTGAATGAACATAATGTATCACAACTCAGGACAAAAATCAATAGAAAAATGACAAAAACATAAAATTATAGCAATACAGTTGGCGTTGTTTAAACTTGACAAAAATGGTTTAACGTTATACGTTAGAGATTAATGTTTGTATTATTAGCTTTATTTTTAATTCTTAAAACTTTACCTTATGGATGATGTTATTGGAAATGGTCATCATCAAGAAATAAACTGGAACGGTGATACGTTGCCACTTTATGTCAAGATGCTTGACGGAACTTACAAAATCGTTTCGAATTTGGAAGCTGGTATGGAGTTTGTGGGTATTGCTACAAAACGAGGATTGCTTTTGAACGTAGCAATCAGTCCTTCAGAGTGCAAAATTCGTTATGTTGGTCTGCTGAACGCGGAAGCGGGTTTTGCATACCCGGATGCGCGCCCTCTTAATGAAGATGATGTCTTCAATTGTGAGGATTGTGTTACAGATCTCTGGGAATCGTCATCAAGGCTTTTTCGTACTGTCAAGTCATTAAAAGAAGCCGGAATTGAGTTGTTTGATTTTTCGAAAGGGATTGTATATTTGCCAATTCCAACCTCGTATTTCGGTGTTGGGTGTCGGCTTTACAATCTCGGAGGTGTTTCTGATACCATAGGTATCGAGGATGTATCAATAATGTATCTCTTCTTGGACAAGGAGTGTTTACCCGAAGAACTCCAAGCTGTTTTCCCAACTGGAGTACAGATGGAAACTTCTGTTAAAAGAGAAGAGCCTGTACCACCTCCACTAGTTGGGCAAACGTCGCGGCCTCTGAGCAATGATGCAAAGAAATTTCCGTTAGAGTTGCTTCTGAGTAATGAACGCGGAGATCGTATCAGAAGTTATCAGCTAAAAGATGGTTACAAGGTTGATGGTGTTATCTTATTGGGGGGGCTTGTGGTTTTGCAAGAGACTATCAAGCCCGAAGCAACCGGTAAAAAAGACATGACATTTCATGATTTGAAAGTTATGGCCGATAATGCTTATCGGAGATCACGTCCATTGTATGATGAGTATGCATGTTGTCCGGCTCTGCTTACGTTGCTTTTGCTTGAGCGCGAGAGATACCAAAAAACTGCTAAGATGCTTGTTGTTTGCGGTATTAAGATGCCGAGTATCGATGAACAAGTGTATTACACAAAAGGTCTTTTTGATGATGCTGACTATGTCGATTTTGTTTGGGTATCTGGTATGACCTATGGCTCTGCAAAAATTAGCTGTGTAGAAGAAATGATTTTGGTCGCACAAGCTTCGGAGCTTCTTCCCCTTGAGTATTCAGAGTATTAAAATCTGATTGCATTCAGATAAAGCCCTGTGAAAACAGGGCTTTATCATTTTAAATAGCTTTGAGCGTTAAATCAATCATTTGTGTTGCAAGGTGAGGGACATTTTGCCAGAAGTTATTGTAATGTTCAATTTGTTGTTTTTGTCCGACGACATCGCTGATAATTCGGAGTGAGATAAAGGGAATATTGTTTATGTAGCACGTTTGAGCAACGGCAGCACTTTCCATATCTACAGCAAGAGCAGTGGGAAAATCTTTTTTGATTTGTTTCAGGCGTTCGGGGTCGGTTAAAAACTGGTCACCGGTAACAGTTAATCCTATTTTGAATTGCGGAGCTGATTGGGATATTTTTTGAATATCGTCGTCAGGTGAGCTATAGTAGAGCGGAAAATCTTGAACTTGTCCGAGGTCGTTGTCTTTACCACAATAGACGTCATGGTAGCATACATGGGCCGCAAGCACGACATCGCCTTGTTTAAGACAATCATCTATACCGCCGGCAAGACCGGTATTTATGACTAAATTTGCACCGAGCTGACAAGCCTTATTGGTGGCTAAGGCGGCGTTTACTTTACCAATGCCGGATTTAATCAATATTATTTTTTTTTGGTAAACTTCAGCGTTGGTACTTTGCTCATCATCAACAAAGGGATATAGTGTTTTTACGGCATCATACTCACTTTGCATAGCAGTTATTATGGCGATTTTTTTCATTTTGATTCCTTAAGGATGGTTAATTTTAGGGGAGAATATCACAAAAAATTTTATATTGCAAATTTTAGAAAAAATGTTAGTCTGCGAGCAATTGACTATTATTAACTTTTCTTATTTTTTATCTTTATGGACAAGTCTTTTATTATTAAAGTGCGAAAGCATGTGTGCTTGGTCTTAGGGTTTGTACTGTTTGGCGCAGGAATTGTGGCACTTGTTGCAACCGGTGGTCAAGCTTTCCAGTTTGTAATGAGTTGCTGTGCTGTCGGAATGTTGCTATGTGCAGTTGAGGCTACATTGTCCGGTATCTCTGCAATTAAGGAAAAACGTAAAACAACGGCAATACGCACTTGGGGAATGGCGTATTTCCTGTTTATTTGTGCATGGATATTTGGAATACAAGGAGTTCCTTGGTGGCCTACAATTAATCTGCATTATATTGTAGTGAAATTTATCTTCATTTTGCTTATGATTGATGTGGTCGTTCTGCTGTGTTGGCAGTTGATTGATTGTTGGGATGATAACGCAAAAGAAGATGGCGGTTGTGTGGCATTTGTACTTTTCGTAATTTTTATTATCGCCGGAATTGTAATGATTTTAATGACAATCAGTGCCGATCCATCTGAATTTGTTATTCCGGATAAATATCCGGTATCAAGTTTTGCCGAGCTGTTTGCGTCATAGTTTTTAATTAAATTAAAAAAGGAGGGGAACCTTGCAAGGTTTCCCTCCTTTTTGTATGAGAGTAGTCTTAAACGTTTTGTATTTGGTTGTCGCGAGAAAGAGGAGAGGCAATTTTTGTTGATAAATCATATTTTTTTCCCTGATATGAAATGTCTTGCATTTCAGGAGAATCTTTGACTGCTTTCGGGTTGGAAAAATCAATGCCGCGTTTTTGCATGTTAAAGACTTTGGCTGCCATATCGTGGAGTTCTGCAAATTCGGCGTATTCAGGAGTATGCTGCACTTTGGCGAGTTTTTCTGGTCCGTCACATAAAATACTATCAAGATATCTCATATCTTTCATAAGCTGGATAGAAGATACCGGATCAAGTTCTTTAATACTTGAGCGAAGAGCATCATGTATCATATTGGTTTCAGGCTGATGAGATTCATGACAATATTGGAGAGTTGCCTGTCGAGCATCTTTGAGCCGTTTTTCAATGCGCTCTTCTTGTTTGGGGGTGAGGTCTTCGTCAATGAAAGAATATTCTCCTGCCAGATGGTAACGCTTTGCGGTTTCTTGAGCAAGTTTGGTTATGGCTTCTTGTGGAAGTTGACCAGATTTTTTGATATCGGGATCAAGTTGGCGGAATGTTTTACCGGCTTCTTCCCGAAAATATTTACAGGCTTCTTCGAGCTCAGGATATCGGCCGAAAATAACAGCTTGGTTGATGTCGATAAAATAATCATCAGTGGTCCCGGCCTGTTGTCGTATTTGCTCAGACCAAGGGCGCAAGTCTTTATCAGTTTTTACGCCGGTGGCAATACAAAGTAATCTGTCGGTCGGGCAGGGAAGTTTTCTGTTTTCTCGCATCTCAGCGATTTTATTATTTATGTCTGATGTCATCATTATTACTCCTTTTTTCAAGCCGTATATGATTATTATAGACTAATTGGGACAAAAGTCAATAAATTTTCAGAATTTCGAGAAGACGATTTTGGGAAAAATTTGAAGATTCCTGGGATTTTTTGCTAAATGCAAAAAATAAGGACGACGATAATAATAAACGTCATCGCTCCAAAAGCGTAAGTCTTTTGGTCAAGCGATCTACAATGTTTAAAAAATTTGAAGATCCCTGGAATTTTTTGCTGAGCGCAAAAAATAGGGATGACTTATTAATTTCTAAAAAAATGTAGATTCCTGGGCGACTTTGCAAGCAAAATCGAGGGATAACTGGTTAATCAAAAACGTCATCGCTCCAAAAGCGTAAGTCTTTTGGTCAAGCGATCTACAATGTTTAAAAAATTTGAAGATCCCTGGAATTTTTTGCTGAGCGCAAAAAATAGGGATGACTTATTAATTTCTAAAAAAATGTAGATTCCTGGACGATTTTGCAAGCAAAATCGAAAGATGACATATTATTAGAAAATGCTGGGTAGCTGTTCTAAGAAATTGCATGGCAATTAAATCTTTGCCGGAGTAGTGGAGGTAGTTTAAAACAATAAGAGGGCGCTCCTCACAGAGAACCCACTTATCTCTGTTACCGTACCCCATCGGCAACAGAACCATATAAACAAATTAACTATGGAAAATACGATATCAATGCGGCATTATGTAGTGTTTATTTTGCTACATATGCGGATTGAAGAAAGAGTCTTAATAATTTATATTGATGGTTTGTTAATAATTCAAAAGTTAGGTCTGTTTAATACGCTTTTGATGCTCTGTCAAGCATTTTTTATAGTAATATTTTTTTGTTGACTTTTTGTCAATATAATGTTAGGCTGTAGCAAAATTTATTATTAACAGTATTTTTTTAGAATTATGAATGAGTATTTAAAAGTTATCCGTGGTGAATTTTGCAAAGTCTTTAAGCAAACTTTACGCTACTGGCAGGTGCTGGTTGTTGCCGTGATCTTTGGTGTCTTTTTTAAGATAATGGATCAGTGGGGTAACGTAGACGTGAGAGTTGCAATATCTATTGTGATGACACTTGTCTTCGTGCTCGGGCTCATCTTCGTGATAGATTATCGACAAAAGTTGAGTGTTTGGTGGCGGCTGTTCTGGGCAGATGTGCTTCTTCTATGGCCTGTATTGACGACGGTTACACTCGGCCGTGGTCTGAATATACACTGGATATGGCTTCCTGTCACTGTTATTGCGGTTCCAATTTCGGTGGTTTTGTGCATTAAGCATAAGAATACCGTTTGGAAGGCCTTAAAATCCCTATTGTGTTGGGAAGTTGGAGTGACGCTAGTGTATTCTGCGGGGTGTTTTTTCGTGTTAATGCAAAATCCTGAATGTGATTCTAATAATCTTGGTGCTTGTATTCTCCTTACCTTTATGTTGACTTGCGTTTTTGTGGCTTTTGCCGTTCTTGGTGGAAAATATGCAGATGGTGTGTGGAGCAAAGCTACATTTATCAACATTGGGGTAATTTTTACAATTTCATGTGTTATTGATATTGCACTCACAGAAAAATCTTCTTTGTGGTTTTTGTTGCCACCGCTGGTTGTACAAATTCTGATTTTTATCTGTATGTACGTACAGCATGTGAGGAAGGAAGTACAGAAAAGACGTGATGCTGCCATAAATCAGGAGTTATGAGAGAGATTGAACATAATTTTCTCGGTTGCCTGTTTTACGTAGTGGCAACTGTCATTGCTTTGATTGTTTTTACAATTCATTGGGGCGACTTTTTCCGAATAGTAATTGGCACAGGATTAGTGTTTGTGTGGGCTTACTATTCTGTCGTGTATTATCATGAAGATAAGGGGCTATACAGATACGGATACGCCGTAATTATGGGAATGATTTTTGCAGGCGTAATTTACTGTATTTGGTGATGTATTGCGACAATCCGTCAAGGGTAAAACCTTGGCGGATTGCCGTTTTTAAATAACTTATAGTTTTTTAAAATTTGTAGATCCCTGGACGATTTTGCGAGCAAAATCGAGGGATGACTTGTTGTTTTTAATGACAATAAACAGACCTGTCATGCCTCCGAGGACAGCCGTCCGAGGTCAGAGCATCTTCAATATTAATAAGATATTGAAGATGTTTTATTTTAAAAAAAAATTTGAAGATCGCTTGACCAAAAGACTTATGCTTTTGGAGCGATGACGTAATATTAAAGAAGGATTATGGAGAATAGGCGTATGGTAATAATGTTTGACTTTTATTGAAAAATATGATAGCTGGTACAGAAATTTTATTATTATTTTTAAATCATTAGTGATATGGGAAGAATTATTGAAAATTTTAAAAAAGATTGGCCTCAAGCTTATCCAATTATCATCGGAGTTTTGTGGGGGCTATTGCTCTATTGGGTGTTGAATAATTTTGACATTAGTCACGATAAAGCGTGGGTGCAAAGTGCTCCTTTTGTGCTAGGATGCCTTGCTAGTGGGGCATTTTTTCTAGCAGAATGGCTACCGTCTGATTTGGCTCGAGTTAATGCCTTCAATTTTGGTATTCTGGCTCCGGCAATGTATATTGTGGCAATTTGGAATGTGGCACCTGATGCTGACGATCTTCGGTTCTTTAATCCGAGTTTGATGTGGTTCCTGCCCAATTTTGTATTGGCGATTATAACGTACATTATTCATCTTTGTCGGAAACGTGAATGATGGCCAAGTTCTGTATGTCTTTTTAGAACAAATCAGCTGAAACCTCGGTTTCAGCTGATTTGTTGTTTGAGAAGTGTTTTTATCTTTCAATGTCCTTAAAGTATTTTATGGTTTCAGGTTCGAGCAGAGAAGCTGCGGCATCATCGCAAACAATTATGCCGTGTTTATGGTTTTGCAGGGCAGTAATTGTCCATTTGTGGCTGATTGCACCTTCAATTCCCTGATAAACAGCTTTGGCCTTTTTGTTGCCGTTGGCCAGTATAATAACTTCTCGTGCATCCATAATTGTGCCAACACCGACAGTCATAGCTGTGGTCGGTACTTGTGTGATATCGTTATCAAAAAAGCGTGAGTTGACTTTGATTGTATCAGAAGTCAGAGTTTTGACACGAGTGCGAGAGGAGAGGGAGGAAAACGGCTCATTAAAAGCAATATGCCCGTCCTCGCCAATACCACCTAAAAACAGCTCTATTCCGCCATAGGCAAGAATTGATTTTTCATAATCTGCACATTCTTTTTCAACATCTTTGGCCATACCGTTCAATATGTGAATGTTTTCTTTTTCGATATCAATATGGTTGAAGAAGTTGTCAAACATAAAGTAGTGATAGCTTTGCGGGTGGTCGGCTGTCAAACCAACGTATTCGTCCATATTAAAGGTGACTACATTGGCAAATGAAACTTTGCCTTGTTGATGCATTTTGATTAATTCCTGATATACACCGAGAGGGGTGGAACCGGTCGGTAAACCGAGTACAAAAGGTCGATCCGGAGTGGGGGCAAAACGATTGATCCTGTCAGCAATATATTGTGCTGCCCATGAGGATACGCCTTCATAATCAGGTTTTATAATGACTCTCATTTGCATACTCCTTTGTCAAATATTTTTCCTTTGATAACGGTTTTTACAATTTTAAAGTTCTTGTCAAAAATTACTAAATCAGCATCGTAGCCGGGGGCAACGAGCCCCAGATGTTCTTGTCTCATGATTGTGGCGGGATTGTAAGCGGCAGTTTGAATGGCTTGTTCCAAAGGAAGACCAAAAGATACAAGATTTTTGACACCTTCGATCATGGTTAAGGCCGAACCGGCAATAACATTGTCAGATTTGCGCATAAAACACTTGTCCAAATAAACCTCTTCGTTATTGGCGTAAAGATGTTTGGCTTTTTGTTTGGTCGGTTTTAGAGAGTCTGTTACCAAAACGACCTTATCAATAGGTTTGCAACGGAATAAGAATTTGACAATATCAGGGTTGATGTGGACGCCGTCGGCGATAATCTCGCAAGACAGTTCCGGATGAATGAAAACTGCACCAACCACGCCGGGGTCGCGGTGATGCATACGGCTCATGGCATTAAATAAGTGAGTTACGTGCATAATACGAGCCTGCATGGCTTCTACCATTTGTTGATAGGTTGCGTTAGTATGTCCGGCCTGAAGGATAATGCCTTGGTCAATGCACATCAAAGCCAGTTCGCGCATGCCTTTGAGTTCGGGGGCTAGTGTCATGTTAATGATGTTTCCTTGCCCGAGGGCGATGATTTCTTTCATAAACTCCAGATCAACCGGAGAAATAGAATCGGGTGTTTGAACCCCTAATCGGTCAGGAGAAATAAAAGGTCCTTCCAAATGCATACCCAAAATTTTGGCGCCTTTTTCGTGTCCCATAGCTTTTTGAATGCTGATCATAGCTTTGAAAAGCTTGTCTTTGGGTGCTGAATATAATGTCGGGATAAAAGCTGTAACACCATATTGAGGCAGGATTTCTGACATTTTGAGGATTGATTTTTCATCCATATCATCAGTGCCGAAACCACCGATGCCGTGAATATGCGTATCAATCAGACCAGGGGCAATATAAGCACCTTTGAGGTCGATAAGTTTGGTATCGGGTTTGAATTTTTTTTGTTTGAAGCGGGCTTCGTTAAAAACATCAATTATCTTGTGTTGCTTGATGAGTACGCTGCAGTTAGGCATTGCAGAATATCCGTTAAGCAGGGTTGCATTGTGAAAACAAATTTCTGTGGCCATTGATTCACTCTCCAGTAATTATGCCTGCATTATAAATGATATTTTGAAATTTGAAACTGTTTTTTATGTTTGAGAGAAGTTTTTTTATATGATTGACTTAAAATTATAATTTTGCTAGATTTTGCAAAAAAAAAGGAGAAGCTTTGATGAGAGAAGAAGGTAGCTTAAAAATTTGGGGAGCAAACAATTCGGTTGTGGTTGTTGACCAAGGGGTTGAACACAGTTTGGGCCCTGAGGGACTTCCGGGATTGATGATTAATATTAACGGGAGCAACAACGTTGTGCGGATTGAGATGCCGTTACGTTTTGATGAGTGTAAGCTGGCTTTGGTTGGTGATAATAATTGTTTTTCTATCGGATCTTCAAATAAATCAAGAATTTTAAGAGCCTTTTTTTATGTGGCGGACAGTTGTGCAATAGAAATCGGCAGAAATTGCTATATTAATAACAATGTTTCATTTATTGCAAAAGAAAAGCCCGGTACCAGGATTATGGTCGGAAATGATTGCGTGATTGCGGCGGAAACCTTGTTGCGCTGTGGGGACGGACATACTTTGGTTAATGAGTATAACGGAAATCCGTTGAACGAGCCGGGTGACATTGTGTTGGAAAACCATGTTTGGGTTGGAGCAAGATGTGTTTTGATGAGAAATACTTATGTGGCTAAAGACTCGGTGGTTGGGACAATGTCAATGGTAAACAGTAAATTTGATATCCCTAATGTTTTGATCGGCGGGGTGCCGGCAAAGATTATAAAAAGCGGAATAAATTGGGATCTGGCTGATTATAAGGCATATACCGGAGAATAAAGTTATAAGTTGACAAAAAAAAATATAAGGTGTATAAGGGTGACACTTTGTAATTTTTATTGTTAATTATTTATTCGCTTTATTATAAATTTTAAATTTGATTTTTATTATGACTAATCCAATTCTTCTTCCTAATGGACTTAGGTATCTACTGGATGACAGTGTCGGTGATGGTGTGAGTGTGTCTTTGACGGTTCCGATCGGACATTCAAACGCACCTTTGGGCTTGGCGGCTCTGTTTGAACAGGTGTTGTGTCGCCAGTTTAAACATGTTCAGCCAGTGCCTGGCGGTACGATTACTTCCTACTATGGTGGTTTTGACGATGCAATGATGTATACTCCGTTGCTTCGTATTCTTTCGAGAATGGTGAATTTCCGCGATTTTGATCAGACTGTGATTGATGCAGTTGCAGAGGACATTGCTCAGCATACCAGAGATCTTGCTCCCTTGCCTGCTCGTCAGATGAATTTGCTCTACAAGTTTGTTGCCTTTGATGATGAGGAAAAAAGGCGTTGGGATCCCGAGAGTTATATCAAGATGCTTAAGAGCTACACGGTTAAGGATCTGCAAGATTTTGCAGATACTTATATGACCGGAAATAACATCATTCTCGGTGTTACGGGTCATTTTCTCGGCAAGGCGAGCGAAATCGATGAAGTACGAGTATTGGTCCGTGACTGGTTTAGCGACATTGGTGCAGGCGAGGAGAAGCAGATTATCAACAAGGTTTATTCCGGAGGCTATGAGAGGATTGAACCTAGCGATAACTATCGACAGTTTATGTTGGGTTGGGATGTTTCTGATCTGCATAATGTTGCTGAGGCCAACGTGTTGATGAGTATGTTGAAGGGGCGCCTCGAGCGTGCCTTTGCAGGTATGGATGCTAACTGTGATGTCAGGATTGCTGACTATTATGGTTTCCGTACTCTGCGTATTTCGGTATCTTCACACGGCGAGAAGGATGTGAATAAGCTCATTGACATTGTTTGTGCAAATGTGAAGCGTTTACGCACAGAGTTGGCTTCGGATCGCCGAATGGAGACATCGCGACAGCATGCAATGAGCGATAAGTTGGGAATGTTTTTGACCCCGCGCGGTCGTGCAGTTGAAATTGCATGGCAGTTGTGGGGACGTGGTGAAATGTACGACATTAATGAACGTCTCAATGCAACGTGGCATGTGGACGCACACGACGTACGGGAGATTGCACAAAAGATATTCTCGGGAGTGTTGACCTATGTCGTCTATGCTCCGAGTGATGTCTACTCTTATGAAGATGTGATGGCAAAGCTCTGATTGCAACGATTTTGCTCTGATTAATGAAAAGGAGGTGTGTCTGAATGGCACGCCTCCTTTTCGGTTATATAAATAACTTGTAAAAAAAATTTTTTGGTATTAGTTTTTAAAGAGGTTTTTATTTTGGAGGGATTAAAATGCGTTTTGCTTCGTTATTGATGATGAGTGTTTTGAGCTTTAGTTCGGTTGCAATGAGTGCTGAAAAAGTTGTTAGTGATAATGACAAACTTTCACTTGATATCAGCGTTTATAATCGCAGTTTGGCTTTAGTAAAAGATGTGCGCAAAGTATCGCTGACAAACGGCGAAAATGATATTGCTTTTGAAGGGGTAGCTGCCAATATTAAGCCGGAAACCGCAATTTTGTTCGGTCAAGGATTTAAAGTTTTAGAGCAAAACTATGATTATGATTTACTCAATGCAGAAAATTTGGTAGTTAAATCAGTCGGTGAAACTGTTAAGACGGTTAGGGTCAATCCAGAAAACGGGGAAAATATTTTTGAAACAGCAGAGATATTAAGTGCAGGTTATGGACGTCCGGTTTTGAAATTTAAGTATGGAGTTGATGCGGAGTTTCCGGGAAGATTGGTTTTTGATAAAATTCCTTCCGGTTTGCGGAATAAGCCGACTTTAGTTGCTAAAGTAATTAGCGATAAAACTGAAAACAAAGATATATCTCTGGCTTATTTGACTAATGGTATAAGTTGGAAGACCAATTATGTGGTCAATGTGGTGGATCAAAATTTATTGAATTTGACCGGATGGGTTACAATTAATAATGAATCCGGTGTGGATTATAATAATGCCAAAGTTCAACTGATTGCCGGTGATGTTAATGAAGTACATGAGATGTTGGGACGTCCGAGGTTGATGATGGCTAAGGACGCTTTTAATGCTGTGGAATTTAGCGAGGTTTTGGCTGAAGGCGCCTCTGAAGAAGAGTTGGGCGGGTATCATCTGTATAATTTGCCAAACAAAACCACGATTAAGGATAAACAAACCAAGCAAATCAGTTTGATTGAAAAGAATGGCGTAAAATATAAAAAAGAAGCTAATATCAGTTCGCAATTGTATTTTAATCCGGGATCTCGCGCTGAATTTAAGCAAGTTCATCCGGATATGTATTATATTATCAATAACAAGGAAGAAGATAATCTCGGTTTTCAATTGCCGGCAGGTATAATTCGTTTTTATGAAAAAGATGAGGGTGGAAACCTGCAGTTTATTGGTGAAAACTCGATTAATCATGTGGCTAAAGGTGAAACCATGCGTTTGCGCTTGGGCAATTTTGTAAATATTTTTGCTAACGGAAAAATCAATAAAATTGAAAAGTTATCAGAAAAAGCACCGGTGCAAGATGGTAATCGTTGCAAAAAAACGGAGAAAAAATATCTCTATCAAGCAGAAATTAGTATAACCAATTCAGGCAAAAATGCTCAAGAGGTGATATATACTCAAAGTTTGCCTGGAGATGCATTGATTACAACCTTTGCTCCGCATAAGGGAACACAAAAACAATATGGCGTTTATGAGTGGCGAGTTAGTGTGCCGGCAGATGGAACCGAAGTGATTAAATTTTCGGTAACAGCTCCGCATGTTGACAGGGTTTGCGACTAACGTCGGACTAAAATTAAAACTATTTTGGAGACTAAAAAATGAAAGAGTATAAAATATTTTTGTATTCGGAAAATGTTTGGGCATCAATATTTTTTAATGGAGGAAAAGTTAATCCGGTAAAACTGACAGAAGCTCTGAACAATCAAGCTGCCGAGGGATGGGAAGTGAAAGCTTTGCAACGCGAAAATCGCAGGACTTTTTTGTTTTTTTCTCGTGAGGCATTTGTTTTTGTGTTGGAAAGGGATAGAAGATGAGTTTAAAAACGTTCAAATATAGTATTCTGGCTTTGACGGCAATATACGGATGCTTTGTTATTTTTAATATCTGGTGTGATTTTGTTTATCCGGATTTGTTCTGGAAAGTATCTTTGACGGTGGGTGTGATTTATGTCTTTTTAGGCGTTTATTATACACTAATGCATCAAGATACTGATAAAGAACTTGAAAAAAAAGGGTATATGAGCGAATAAATTTTTTTATAACTGTTCGTATAAGACCTGTTTAGCAAAGTTGATATCAACCATATTTCCGGCACGATCTTGTTGAGTACATGGTTCGTCAACAAGTTGGTTGTTGATAATGCAATAATCGGGCCAGATACCTATTTTATCTACTTTTTCGCCGGAAGGGGTAAAGAATTCTCCCGAGGTGAGGGCAAGTTTGCCTCCGTTATCGAATGCAAAGATTTCTTGAATGCTTCCTTTGCCAAAAGTTTGAGTGCCGATCAGGACGGCTTGGGCTTGTTCGTGCAAAGCAGCAGCTAAAGCTTCTGCCGAGGAAGCGGTACCTTGATCAACTAGAACTGCCAGGGGCAAAGTAAAAATCTCTTTTTGTTTGGCTACATAATATTTGGTTGAGTCCTTGGCCTGTCCTTTAGTGCTGACAATGATGCCGTCATCAATAAATAGTTTGGCAATATCTATTGCAATATTAATCTGTCCGCCTTTATTGCCTCGGAGATCAAGAATTACGGCTTGTGTTTGCGGGTAGCGAAGAATTGAATTTTTGATATAATCTGCAGTGTTGGTATCAAAAGATGGTATTTGAATATATAAGTATCTTCCATCAAAATAAGCATAAATTTTTTCATTACCAAAATCATCTTCTACTTCGTCGCTGAAGTGATATTTGGAGTGGTCGTTGAGAGAAGCTACGGCGTGAGCTAAGATGTTTTCGGTCAAGAATATTTCATATCGTTTTGCTCGCGGAGAAATGCGAGTGATTTTATGAATAATTTTAGCAGTGATGTCTGCCCAAGATTTATAATCATTACTTTTTTGTGGTTTGTGCCATACGCCGGCAATTTTGCGGTGATAATAAATATAGACAACATCTTTGCCGTTGGAAAAAACAAGATTTTTATCAACATCAGAAATACTCTTTAGTCCGGCAATTGCAAGTTCTTCAATATTGACGGGAGTTATGTGTTTTTGAGTAATGGTGCCGTAAACGGAAGTGATAAATGATTGATTGTCTGCATGAGCAGAAAATGCATTTATGGCAAAAACCAAAATTAAAATAAGCTTTTTAAACATTATAAAAACTCCGCAATTAAAGGGGTGTGATCTGATGGTTTGTTGGCAAGACGCGGGGCTTTGTCAACAAAACATGATGATAATTTATCAACAGCCGGAGCCGAAGCAAAAATATAATCAATACGCATACCAAAGTCGGCATTGAGCGAGTTGGCTGTATAATCCCAAAATGTGTAGCCAATATCATGTGGGTGGAGTATTCTGAATGTGTCATAAAATCCCAAAAATGACAGCTGTTGCAGGCGTTGCTTTACTTCATGACGAAACAGTGCATTGTTTGCAAAAGCTTTGGGATCATAAACATCTTTGTCGGCCATGATAACGTTAAAGTCACCGCCTATAACTACAGGTTGCGGTAGAATCGCAAGGTCTTTGATGTGGTTAATAAAAGCATCCATCCATGCTAATTTATACTCAAATTTAGAGTTGTCGGAGGCATTATTGTATGGAGGATTGCCGTTCGGAAGATAAACCGAGGCGACACGATAGGTCGTGCCTTGGATGTTGACGTCTGCTTCCAAATATCGAGCCTGATCATCAGTGAATGAAGGGATATTTTCGTTTATGACTTTTATTTTTTCGCGACTCAGGATGGCAACACCGTTATAACTCTTTTGTCCTAAAATTGAGACATTATATCCACAGGATTGAATTTCAAAAAAAGGAAAAGAATTGAACTCAGATTTAATCTCTTGCAAAAGCACAATATCCGGTTTTTGTACATTAAGCCAGCTACAAAGATTTTCAATGCGAGCATTGATAGAGTTTACATTATATGTTGCAATTTTCATAAATTTATCCCTTTACTATTTTATCTTTTATAATGTATATTAATTTTAGGTTTGTGAAAAGCAAAAATTTAGGAGACAGTTAATGCTTGATAATTTTCCTGATGAATTCCGCCGCGATGACGAGAAAGTTTTAAATGAATTTCGTCAGAAACAGGTAAATTTTAGTTTAGAGGAGAGAAAAAACGAGGCCAATAACTCTCGTAGTTTGTTCGTAGGGGCTTTGGCCGGTTTGATTATGGCGGGAGTTGTAGGGTGGTTTGTTTTGGCACCGCGTTATCAAAATAACAATCCTGAAGATGTTCCGATTATCGCTCGTCCGCAAGGACCTGTTAAAATTCAGCCTGCAGAACCAGGTGATGTGGAATTTGCCGCACAGGAAAGAACTGTCTATGATATAATTGAAAAACGTCCAGCTGAAGAAGAAAATGATAAAATTGTAACTTCGGCAGAAGAGCCTAACGCCAAAGGAATCGAACAGCTTGTGGAAAAAGCTGCAGCCCAAGCTATGGAAGACAGTAAAAAAGAAACTTTAGCCAAAGCTGAAGCAAATGTTGAAAAGGCTAAAACTGATGTTGCTGAAGAAAAAACTAAACTTGAGGCTAAGGCAGAAGAAGCTCAAAAAGAAGTAAAATTGGAAGTAGCAGAAGTTGCTCAAGAAGTTAAGGAAGAAAAAGTTAATACCGAATCTGTCAAAGAAGAATTGTCTGAGAAAAAGGTCGAGGAAAAGGCTAAGCTTGCCGATACATCTGCAACAACAATCAAAAAAGGCAATTGGCAAGTTCAGTTGATGTCTTCACCTAATAAATCTGCTGTTGAAAAATCTTGGGCAACAACACAGAAAAAATATTCTGTATTACAAGGATTGCCATACGAAATTGAGAAAGCTGATTTGGGAGCAAAAGGCGTTTATTATCGCTTAAAAGTCGGTAGCTTTGCTAATAAAGGTGATGCCGATAATTTATGTGCTCAACTTAAAAAATCAGGCGGAAGCTGTTTTGTGGCAAAAAAATAGATGTTGTTTGATGTTTTTGTAGCATTTGTTCCAATATTTTTTTCAATTGTATTGCATGAAATAGCTCATGGTTATGCTGCGCTTGCTTTTGGTGATGACACGGCTCAAAGGCATGGTCGTTTATCACTAAATCCTATCAATCATGTGGATATTGTCGGTACAATAGCTTTACCGTTGATGTTATGGCTGACACAAGCTCCGTTTTTGTTCGGTTGGGCTCGTCCGGTGCCAGTAGATTTCAGAAAACTTACACATCGTCGAATTGGAGTTGTTATTGTCGCATCGGCCGGTGTAGTGGTTAATGCAATTTTGACGATAGTTGCAATTCAGGTATTAAAAGGTTTTGATTTGCAAACCTATGGAAGGCTGTTTTTTACTAATTTATTGCTGATTAATTTGGCGTTGATTTTTTTGAATGTTTTGCCATTTCCGCCATTAGATGGTTCAAAAATGTTTTTTGGTTGGATGGAAAATAAATGGGCAAAACGTTATGTCGCAGCTGAAACAGAAGGACTATTTGTATTAGTTGTATTGATTATAGCTTTTCCGCTGATTGGAGATTATCTTGGTTTTGAAGAGCTAAAACAATTTAACCCATTGGAATGGTATATGCAAAAAATGTTTAGTTGGGTGTTGGAGTGGTTATGAGTAAGGCAATATTAGCATCGGTTGCAGGATTAAAACTGTGTGATGATGAAAAATTTGTATTGGAGCAGATGCAACCTGTCGGAGTGTCATTATTTGGCAGAAATATTGCAAATAAAAAACAACTAAAATCTTTAATTAAATCAATTAAAGAAATTATTGGAGACAAAGCTATTATTGCAGTTGATCAAGAAGGAGGCAGAGTGCGTCGCTTGGCAGAACCGATTTGGCGCGGATATGCTTCACAGTATGTTTTGGGACAATTGCCGGTATCGGTTACCAAATTGCATGCAGCTTTAATAGCGCAGGATTTGAATGAAGTCGGAATTAATTTTAACTATGCTCCGGTGCTTGATACTGCATACGAAAATACTCACGAAGTTTTGAAATCACGTTGTTTTTATAAATTGCCTGAAAAATATGGTAAAGCTTTAGCGGAAGCTTATATTAAAAATGGTATCTGCCCATGTATGAAGCATATGCCGGGACATGGTCGGGCTACGGTTGATCCGCATTTGGGGTTGCCGATTATAGATGGGACTGATGATGAGCTGGCAAAAGATATTGCACCATTTGCGGCAAATAATAAATTGCTGGCGGGAATGACGGCGCATATTGTGTTACCGCAAATTGATAGTTTACCGATAACAATGAGTAAAAAGGCAGTAAAAGAAATAATTCGCCAACGTATAGGTTTTGACGGATTATTGATTACTGATGCAATAGATATGCATGCTCTCCAGGGAACAATGAGTGAAAAAGCAAAACGTTCCTTGCAAGCAGGTTGCGATGTAGTTTGCTATTGTGGGGGAAAAATTGGTGAATTGCAGGAGCTGGCCTCTCAAAATTTGTGTTTGAGTGATGAGGCAATCGGAAGGTTACAAAAAGTGCAGGATATAATTTGCGGTAAGCAAATTGATAAGCCGGATTATGAAAAATATTCAGCGCAGATCGGCAAAATCCCGGCTTATGTCGAAAGTTATGACGCTACCGAAACTTTAAATCGGATGCAGAAAGCATAAGGCGTTTTTTATTAATAAATATAAGAAGTTTTATTATAAACCAAAATTTTTGGTGTAGAGAGCATATTAATAGTGCTATATATTAACGTTTCTTTAAATTGTCGTAATCTACTATAAATACACAGTTTTATTTTATCTCAAAAATGCAAAAGTTGACCAAGTATAATTGGCATAAACGTTGGTTTATAGTTGAATGTAAGAGTAACCAATTAAAGGAGAAGAGGTATGCAGTTTGAGGAAGCTGGAAATAGAGATCTTGAAAGTAATACACAAACGTTTTTGTTAAAAGCTAATGAAGAAGAGATATGTTTTGTAGTATATGATAATAATACGGCTATAGGTGCTGATGAAAAGGGAAAGCGTGATAATAGAGAACGAGGTAGTAATTTTTTACGCAAGGGTTTTAGCGACGCAATTGAAAATGCAGATGAAAGTGTTATTATTCCTATGTATATTGATATGGAGGGTAAATCGGTTGAGGGACTTTCAAAGGACAGAGCTCTTAATATGATTTATGAAAACAAGCTAAGTATTGCCGGATTTAAATTTAATCCAGAAGCTACGGAAGAACAGAAAAAGAAAGCTTTTAGAAATGTTATGGGAAGTTTTGTTAATGCTTCAAATAATTTGGATTATTTTGATAATAAATCAACAAGATCATTGTTTTGTATTCAAGATAATTTCGGAGTATCTCATGAAGTAATATATAGTAGCGAAGGTAAGGAAAATATTGGTTTAAGACAGGTTGAAGATAAGCTTGATATGTTTGGTGATAAAATTGCTGAAAGGAATGATGTAAAAAGCGTAGTTGAAGGTGTTTCTATATCTGAGATTTCAGGAGGAATAAATAAAGAGCATAAAACATCAGAAGGCAAAAGTAGCAAATATGTGTTTTTTGAACTTAGAATATCTCAATTAGGTAGTGATGGATATCGTACTTCTGATGATTTTGTAGACCGCTGTGGCAGTCCCGATGATGAAAATCTTCCTATTGGCAATGATGGATGGATGGATAAATATCTTGATGATATTATGTCATTGCCTAGAAAGTATCGAGAAGGTTTACGGTACATGGAAAAAACTACAGATGTTAGAATGAATAAAAATCTTGATTTGCACATTGTGAAACAAACTACAGATGTCTTAGTAGGACATGGTGAAGGGAATTTTAAATTTACTTCTGAAGAAGCTGTTAGTTGTTCTGCGGGGGGCTTGTGCACTATTATCAATTTGGCTAAAAAACAAGGAAAAAGTGTAAGGCTTGAAGGTAGAATGGGTTATGTCTTCTGCCATAGTTTAGTTTGTGAATGTGCTAAAGCTAACGTAGAAATTTGTAATATGCCAGAAAGTCTTTTAAAGTATTATACGCAAACAAAAGAAGAATGTGAACTAATAAAAGCAATTGAGTCAGGTGATAATAAGGCTATGGAACTTAGTGATTTAAGATGTCGGTGGAATTTTTTTGATCCTCTTTCTTTCTCGTCAGTTTATTTGGATTTTGATAGATTTACTAAAGGAGAGCCAGAAGATGTAAGCGATAAAAATTCAAAATCGCTATTGCAAAATGGAGGTGAAAGTACAAATAATGATGGCGTAATTTTGGGTTCTTCAAAACCCAAGCAGTCTATGTCGGATAGGCTTAAAGCGCTTACCGGGCGATGTGTTCGAAAATTTGCAAAATCTCGACCAAGTACAAATGTATCTGCACAAGTAAATGTGCGTAGAGGAAATGATGGGAATTAGGACTATTTATTAGTCAGGATCTCAATATCGTACGGGAAGTTGATGTCGACACAAGAGTTTGCGTCGGCATCAACTAGTTTTATGTAGTCCTGATGTTCCATAAATATAGAACGGAGATGAGAGTTTTCGGGAACAAGGTCTGCCTTGGAGTAGAGATCTCTTCCCCACAAAATCGGATTATATTTTTTGCCATCAAAATAGCTGATACAAAGTTGTTTGTGCTGACCTTTGGTGAATGATTTTATCATTTTATCAAGGTATGATGATGAAACATAAGGCATATCTGCGGGCAATAAAATAGCTCCATCGCAGAATGATGGTACAGATCTTAATCCAAGGCGAATAGAAGTTTTTACGCCTGATAAATAGTCATTATTACGTAAAATGTTAATATCAAGATCTTTAAGATATTCTTCTAATTCTTCAGCATGGTAACCGGTTACAACGTACACCGGAGAGGCTTTTGATTTTATGGCAGCGCGAACTGCTTTCATAAACATCGGTTCTCCGTCCATGTCGATCATTAGTTTGTTGCGTCTGGCTCTTGAACTACAGCCGGCGGCTAAAATAACAGCCGCAATATTAACGTCATTTTTATTTTTGCGTGATGATGAAACCGGAGTAATAATATTTTCTTTTTCTTCATCCGTTAAAACGATCGTATCCATCAATACATTGTTTGTATTTGGAAAATCACTCTTAAATAATTTATCTTTGGTGATAGCCATTTTGATATATTTATCCGCCAAAGGAGATGTTACTTTGTCGTAATGATAAGGTACAACGATAATTTTAGAATTTTTCTTGTTGGCAAGCATTAAGTCGGGGAGTGTGTCCTGGGGAATGTTTTCACAAATAATTTCATCCGCCGAAGATCGTAATGCTGAAGGGATGGTATCAGCACTTGAACTACTTGGAAGTCCCGGGATAACAAAGATCAATGAGTGTTTGGTCGAAGCATCAGAAATTGAACCAGCGACATCGTTACAATCGTGATTACAATGAATTTCTTGTTCAAAAACAATATTCGGAAAATTTTTAAGAAGCCTTTTGGTAATATTGGAAAAATGTTTTAATTCAGATTTATCATTGTAAAATTCTGTATAGATAATGGCGGCTGTGATTGAATCAGTGTTGCTGATTTTTAGGAGAGGTTCATTGCCTGAAAGGCGGTAAGTTAAATCATCAATGAAGGACTGTTCAATTATGGGGCAACGTAATTTTATGCTGCCGATAACATCTCCTTTTTTGACAGTTTTGTAGGGTAATACAGTGTTGATGATGAGATAAGGATTTATACGATTAAATTTGGCAAGGCGTTCATCAGAGCAAAATAAAATTCCGTCTTCAGCGGCAATTAAGCGGCAACTACAAGATGATTTGGATACTGTATAAGCCAAGCCTTCACCACAAACCAAAGGTGCAATCATGCCCAAAGCTGTTGAGGCAACAATATCATCAGGAGATGTACTTGCACCGGTTATTTTTTTGATGCCGATACCTTTTAATAAAACAATATCTTCATGGCTTAGGCGATGCCCTTGGGGTAAAACATGATTATCCAAGCGGATGTCATTAAGCAGGACAATGCCTTCGGCTGTGGCAATATCAAACTCACTAATTTTCATTGTAAATTACCTTATCTATAATTCAATCTTGGAACATTGTAACGAAAAAAGCTTTTTTCGTCAATAAATAATAATGGGGTTGACGGTGAGAGTTTTTGAGAGTAAATTCGATGAGAACGAGAGGAGAATGTTATGAAAAAAATTTTAAGTATTATTGCAATGACAGTGGCCTTAGCAGCTTGCGAAGGCGTGGATATGACACCTTATACAACAGCAAATACAAGTGATCCGGTTAGAGTCAGGATGAGAGCGTGTATGTTGAGTGAGGCTCAAAGCAAAATGCAGGCAGGAACTTTGTTGGCCGGAGGATTTAAGGCTGAAGTTGACAATTTGAGCAAAACTTGTGTTAAAAAGTTAGCTTTGCAGTCGGCCGGCATTGATGAAGAAGCCGCATCAACAGCAGCCTCTGTGCTGAATAATTTGATGAATAGTACTGCAAAATAAATTTTATTTGAAATATGGAAAAAAAACACCGCTGTTGCGGTGTTTTTTTATTGTTTATCGAGTTAGGAAGCTTTGTGATTTTATCTCTAATGCTAGGCGATTATCGCGTTGTTTTTTGGCATATGCTGGGTCAGCTAATTCTTTTTTGTATTCGTCAACCATTTCAGATAAATCAGAATGTACAAGTTTTGCACGAATGCGAGCGTTTTTCTCTAGTTCAGATATTTTAGTTTTTCGAACCTTTTCTTCAGCGTTGATCTCTTCTTTAACAAAATATTCTGCTGCTTTGATTTGTTCCGGTGTTACCATTTGTTTAGAATGATGATTAATTAATAGCTTTAGCGGGATATCTTTGTTGGTGTGGCGAAGTCGATTTCCTCTATCATCTAAGAACTGAGCATCATACCATGCGTTACGTTGACTGTCTGTTAGATCTTGTACAGCAGGTTTAGTGCTGTAAACAGATTCTTTATGTTTAATTTTTTCTCGCACATCGTTTAACCTTTTTTGAGCTTCTTTTCTGGAAGTGGACATTGTCTTTCTCCTTGTTGTATTGTATATATGCGTAAGTTTACCATAAACGATGGTTTATGATAATGGGCACATGACGTGTATTTTTGATAATCAAATATATATAACTACTTGTATTTATTGAAATTTATTTTTTGTGTTTTTGGAAAATATTGACGAAAAGCTATTGACATAAACCATCATTTATGAATATTGGAATTGCTTTATATGTCTAACATATGTGCCTGATTGTATTCTTTTTGAAGCTGAGAAATTTCTACTTCTGTGTAGCGTTGAGTAGTAGAAAGCGAAGAGTGTCCTAAAAGTTCTTGAATAGAGCGTATATCCGTACCGTTTGCCAAAAGATGAGTTGCAAATGAGTGGCGCAAAGAATGGGGGGTGATGTTGGGCGGGAGTCCCATATAATTACGGATTTTTTCCATTTGTCGCTCAACAATACGAGGAGAAATACGTTCACCTCGTGCTCCTAAAAATACTGGATCTCCATTATTGTGAGAATAAGGACAGGCTTCGAGGTAGGAGTTGACGGTATTGACGACCTCGGGTAATAGAGGAACGATGCGTTCTTTGTTGCGTTTGCCTTTGATTCGCAAAAAATCATGATTATCAAAATCACCGATATTGGTATTTATGGCTTCAGATATGCGCAATCCACAGCCGTAGAGAAGAGTAAAAATAGCAATATCGCGGAGTTGTTGCCAGTTTTGATTTTCAAAGTTAGGGGCTTCTTCAATCAGCTCAAAAGCTTGATTAATTTCTAAAGAACGAGGTAAAATCTTGTCTTTTTTGGGAGATGATAGCACACTGACGGCCGAATTTTTTGCAATTTTATTGCGGTCAAGCCAATGAAAAAAATTGCGAATAGTTGATAGTTTGCGGGCTAAAGATGATTTAGAAATGAGTTGGCAATGACGCGAGCTGATATAACGTCGAAAATCAGCAATCTGCATTTTAGAAAGAGAATTTATAGATTGAGCTGTTGTAAAAAAATCTAAAAATTGCGACAAATCACGAGCATAAGCGTCGACGGTATGTGCGGAATAACGACGCTCATTTTTTAACCACTGCAACCAGCTTTGGATTATAACTTGCAAATTTTGGTCAGCATTATATTTGATGTCAGCTTTCATGATATAAATTATAATATCTTGGGTTTAATTTTTGGTAAATGATTGACAGCGGAATTTATGCAAAATAGACTGGTCAAATGTTTTTTTATTATTAATTCTAAATAATTTATATATTATGTGCGAGTGCGAGAAAAAGAAGTATTATAGAGTTCGTGATGCTCAGATAGTGTATTATACTGATCCCACGGGGAAAATCGTTACCAGGAACATTGTGCGATTGGACAATGATGTAGTGTATACCTTTGAGTATCCGCAATGTGGTGATCTGGCTATGCTGATAAGAAAGGGAAGCCAAGTACAATTCGCTGGCGCTCCCGGGGGTAGTGACGTGATTAGCGTTTAGTAGTCAGCAGAACAAACTTCTTGAAACAGCTTATATTTGTCCGGTGGCAAATATAAGCTGTTTCTTTTTATTTATTATTTGGGGATTGTCTGCAAAATCGGTTTTGTTTTGAGAATGAGATGAAGTATAGTTAGGCAAAATTTGTGGAGATGTTTTGATGATTTTTGGCGTTTTATTGCCATTGCCGTTTGATGAACCTTTTGATTATAGTAGCAACGAGGATTTGCCTATTGGTACAATTGTGCGTGTCCCTTGGGGAAAACAAGAAGCCGTGGGGGTAGTTTGGAATAAAAAACAGGTTTCGGATTGTCATCCGCAGAAGATAAAACCGATTATCAAAAAATATGATTTTTTACCTTTAAACAAAGAAATAATAGAACTAGTTAAATTTGTTTCTCAATATAATATAGCTCCACTCGGGATGGTGCTGAAAATGGTTATAAGTGTGAAACAAGTTTTTGAAGATGAACCGACAGAAACTTTTTATAAGTTGACAGGGAAAACTCTAGCGGAAGCAAAATTAAAAAATTCTGATACTAGATGGCATGTAATTGATTTGTTGAAGCATGGTTTTTATACCAAAGCAGAAATTTGTCGGGGTGTTGGCTGTAGTGCAGGGGTGGTTGATGCACTGTTTAAGGCCGGGGTTTTAGAAAAAAAGTCAGAAGTTAAAAAGAAACAGTATGTTGAGCCTAAGCCAGATTTTGTGAAAGTAAAGTTGACTGATGAGCAAAAATTAGCAGCAGATAATGTTGTTGCAAAAGTAGGAAACGGTTTTTCGGTAACGTTGATAGATGGTGTTACAGGTAGTGGTAAAACCGAAGTATATTTTGAAGCGGCGGCAGAAACGTTAAAACAAAATAAACAGGTGTTGATTTTGGTGCCGGAAATATCATTGACAGCACAGTGGTTGGCTCGCTTTGAGCAACGTTTTGGTGTTAAACCGGCTTGTTGGCATTCGGGTTTGGGAACAAGAGAAAGAATTGATAACTGGGTTGCAATAGCGGAAGGAAGAGCCAGAGTTGTTGTCGGTGCTCGTTCGGCACTGTTTTTGCCTTATCCGGAGTTGGGATTGATTGTTATTGATGAAAGTCATGATCATTCTTTTAAACAGGAAGATATGGTTAATTATCAATGCCGGGATATGGCTGTGGTCAGAGCTAAAATAGGAGATTTTCCTTTGATATTGTCAACAGCTACGCCAGATCTTGAAACCATAGTTAATGTTGAAAACGGAAAATATGATTGTGTAAAATTGACTAAACGTTTTGCCGGTGCAACATTGCCAACTGTAAGAATTGTTGATTTGAAAAAAGATAAACCTAAACGTGGTGAATGGGGACCTTCGTGGTTGGCACCGACGTTAGTTGAAGCATTGCAAAAAAATCTTGATAAAGGTGAGCAATCGATGCTGTTTTTGAATCGGCGCGGTTATGCTCCGTTGTTGATATGCAGAGATTGCGGACATCGTTTGCAGTGTCCGCATTGCACAGCCTGGTTGGCAGAGCATAAGATTGGTAATAAAATGATTTGCCACAGATGTGGCTATATGACTGAAAGGCCAAAAAGTTGTCCGGATTGTCATTCGCAAGACGGTTTGACGGCTTGCGGTCCAGGAGTGGAACGAATCGCAGAGGAGGTTAGTCATCGTTTTCCGAATGCACGATTGAAAGTGTTATCAAGTGATACAACGACAAGTGTGGCAGAATTGTCAAAAGTGTTTACGGAAATGGAAAAAGGGGAGCTGGATATAATGATTGGTACGCAAATTCTGGCGAAAGGGCACCATTTTCCGGAATTGACATTGGTGGGAATCGTTGATGCAGATTTGGGACTGATGGGAAGTGATTTGCGTGCTTCTGAACAAACATTCCAGCTATTGTCGCAAGTAGCAGGGCGTGCCGGTAGGGGAGAAAAAGGCGGAGAAGTTTTTGTGCAAACTTTGTACCCAGAAAATGAAGTTTTAAAAGCTTTAGTTGACAATGATAGAAAACGGTTTATAGATTTGGAAAAACAAGCAAGGCAAATGTTGAAAATGCCTCCGTATGGTAAGTTGGCCGCAATTATTGTTAGTAGTGAACAGGCTGTTTTGGCAGAAAAAATTGCTATGGCATTAGGGCAAACAGCACCAAATACGGAGTATATTACAACATTGGGGCCTGCGCCTGCTCCAATATTTATGCTACGAAATAGGTATCGTTTCAGATTGTTGTTGAAAACTGTAAGAAATATTGATATTCAAAAGGTGGTAAAAATCTGGATGCAGAAAATTAATGTGCCAAAACAAGTAAATGTAGAAATTGATATAGATCCGTACTCTTTTATGTGAAAATTAATAAATTAGAAACTAATAGAGGGTAATATCAACAAAACTTGAAATATAGGTGTGTGTATGAAAAAAAATGAGCAGGCAAGATTAATCAGGTCGTATGCGGAGGCTTTGTATGAAGTGTCAGATGCCAGTGGTTTGTCTGATAAAGTACTAAAAGAGGCTTCAGACTTTGCAGCAGATTTTGTGCAAGATCCACAGATTGCAGTATATTTGGCTAATCCAATTTTGAGTGATAGCGACAAGGAAAAGGCTTTGTCGGAAGTGGCAAAAAAACGTAAATTGTCAAAGCCGATGTGCGGTTTGTTGAAGACTATGGCTCAAAACGGAAGATCTGATGTGTTGTTGTATGTTATGCAAGATTTTAAAAACGTTTTTTACCGCAAAAAAAATATTTGCCCGGTGTTGGTAAAAACCGTTGTTGATTTAAGTGATGCTCAAAAAAAGAAATTGGTATCAGCAATGGAAAAATATACCGGGAAGAAGGTGGTGGTCGATTATCAAATAAGACCGGAACTTTTGGGAGGTCTTTTGATAGAATGCGAATCGAAAATTATTGATGATTCTATCAAAGGAAAAATTGATCGCTTAACATTATTAATGAAAGGGGCTGTATAGTATGTCTGGAGCAAGTGAAATAGCATCGGTTTTAAAGGCTAAAATTGCCGAAGCTAACGCTGATATTGATGTTTCCGAAGTGGGACGAGTTTTGTCTGTTGGAGACGGTATCGCTCGCGTTTATGGACTGAATAATGTTAAATACAACGAAATGGTTGAATTTCCAAATGGTGTGAAGGGTATGGCCCTCAACTTGGAAGAAGATAATGTCGGTGTGGTTTTGTTTGGCGATGATACCGGAATTAAGGAAGGTGATATTGTTAAACGTACGGATAAAATTGTTAGTGTTCCGGTAGGTAAAGGACTTTTGGGACGTGTCGTCAATGCGTTGGGTGAACCTTTGGATGGTTTGGGACGTATTGAGGCTGAAAAGTATAGCAATTCCGAGGTGAAGGCACCGGGAATTATTGCTCGCCAAAGTGTGTGCGAGCCGGTACAGACAGGGTTGAAGATTGTTGATGCTTTGATTCCAATCGGACGCGGACAACGTGAGTTGATTATTGGTGACAGACAAACAGGTAAAACTTCAATCATTGTTGATACGATTATTAACCAAAAGAATATTAATGCACAGGCAAAGTCTGAAAATGAGAAATTGTACTGTATCTATGTTGCTGTGGGACAAAAACGTTCAACAGTAGCTCAGGTTGTGCAGACTTTGAAAGATCATGGTGCTATGGATTATACAATTGTTGTTGCTGCTACCGCATCTGATGCGGCTCCGATGCAGTTTATTGCACCATATTCAGGATGTGCTATGGGTGAGTATTTCCGTGATAATGGTATGCATGCCGTTATCTTTTATGATGATTTATCGAAACAAGCTACGGCTTATCGTCAGATGTCGTTGTTGCTCCGTCGTCCGCCAGGGCGTGAGGCTTATCCGGGTGATGTTTTCTACTTACACTCAAGATTGCTTGAACGTGCAGCCAAGATGAGTGATGAAAACGGTTCCGGATCTCTGACTGCAATGCCGGTAATTGAAACTCAGGCCGGTGACGTTTCGGCATATATTCCGACCAATGTGATTTCAATTACAGACGGGCAAATATTCTTGGAGACGTCTTTGTTCTATCAAGGTATTCGTCCGGCAGTGAATGTTGGTATTTCGGTAAGCCGTGTTGGTTCTGCCGCGCAAATTAAGGCAATGAAACAAGTTGCAGGAAAGATTAAACTTGATTTGGCTCAATATAGAGAAATGGCAGCCTTTTCAAAGTTTGCATCGGATCTTGATGCTTCAACTAAAAAATTGTTAGCCAGAGGTGAGCGTTTGACGGTTTTGCTTGAACAACCGGTTTATTCTCCGTTGAGTGTAGCCGAAGAAGTTGTAGTTATATTTGGCGGTGTTCGCGGGTTCTTGGATAATATTCCTGTAAATGAGGTTCAGAATTTTGAGGCAGCAGTTCGTGCAAAGATCATGAAGGAGCATCCTGAATTATTGCGTGAGATTAACGAAAAGAAAGTTATTTCGGATAGTTTGGATGCCAAGTTGGTAGAATTCTATACTGAATTTACAGATCAATATTTAAGAAAGAGCAGGGCGGCGTAGTATGGCAGGCTTGAAAGAATTACGTGGTCGAATAGCAACTATTAAATCGACTGAGAAGATTACTTCAGCGATGAAGATGGTTGCGGCTTCGAGATTACGTAGAGCGCAAGAAGTGTTAAACAGAAACGAGCCTTATCGTGATACTGTATATAACACTATAAGCAGAGTTATGTATGTATTACAGGGGGAAGCAAAAGTTAATGATACGGTTGTACAACTTCCCTCTCTATGCGTACCGAAAGCTACGGCTAATAAGTATTTGTTGATTGTGTTATCGTCTGATAAAGGATTGTGCGGTAGTTATAACAGCGCAATTATTAAGGGGGCAATAACGAGGATAGAGCAATTGAAGTCCATGGGGAAGGATGTGCGGATTATTGCTCTTGGATATCGAGGATATAATGCTTTAAGAAAGCGTTATGCTGATTTGATTATTCGTCATGACGAATCGGTTGTTAATCAGGGAGTTCAGTACGAAGAAGCGTTGAACCTGATTGATGAGATTGTACCGTTGTTTGAAAATGAACAAATTGATGTTTGCGAAGTTGTGTACAGTAAGTTTAAATCGGCATTGAGCCGTGAAATTGTCAGCGAACAGGTATTACCTTTTGATTTGAGTAAGATTAATACCGGTGTTGATGACATGGAAGGTGTTGCATTGTATGATGTTGAGCCGAATTATACTGAAATGCTGAACATGTTGACACCAATGGCTTTTAAGGAGTTTGTTTTTGAAATTATGATAAACTCTCAGGCATCGGAGCAGGGATCCAGAATGACTTCAATGGATAATGCAACTCGTAATGCCGGAGATATGATTGCAAAATTAACTTTGAGGTATAATCGACTTCGTCAAGGGGCGATTACAACAGAGTTGACCGAGATTATCGCAGGTGCGGAAGCTATTTAGTTGTTAAGGAGAATATAAGGATGACCAAAAAAGACGGGTATGTGTTTCAAGTGATGGGAGCTGTTGTTGACGTTAAGTTTGATGATGTTGATGATTTGCCAAATATTTATACAGCGTTGAAATGTGAGAACCAAGGAAAAGAATTGGTTTTGGAGGTTGAACAACAGCTTGGGGAAGGCGTAGTTCGTACAATTGCGATGGATGGGACAGACGGTTTGAAACGCGGTGTTAAAGTTGTTAATACAGGTAAGCCAATTGAGGTTCCTGTTGGTCCGGGGTTGTTGGGACGTATTATAAATGTTACCGGTGAGCCGGTAGACGGAAGAGGAAAAATAGATTATAAAGATCATTTTTCTATTCATCGTGAAGCTCCGAGTTTTACGGAGCAAGCAACTGAAACTGAAATTCTGACAACCGGAATTAAAGTGATTGACCTTTTGGAACCATATGTAAAGGGTGGAAAAATCGGTTTGTTCGGTGGTGCCGGTGTTGGTAAAACTGTTTTGATCCAGGAATTAATTAATAATATCGCTAAAGGACATGGCGGGTATTCTGTTTTTGCCGGTGTTGGTGAACGTACTCGTGAGGGTAATGACCTTTATCATGAAATGATTGAGTCCGGCGTTATTGATATCGATGGAGGAAACTCAAAAACGGTTCTGGTTTATGGACAGATGAATGAACCGCCAGGAGCACGTGCTCGTGTTGCTTTGACTGGTTTGACTGAGGCGGAATATTTTAGAGATGTGGAACATCGTGATGTGTTGTTCTTTGTTGATAATATTTTCCGTTTTACGCAGGCAGGTTCGGAGATTTCGGCATTGTTAGGACGTATTCCGTCAGCAGTGGGCTATCAGCCAACATTGGGTACGGACATGGGGGCAATGCAGGAGCGTATTACTTCAACTAAAGACGGTTCTATTACCTCTGTGCAAGCAGTTTATGTGCCGGCTGATGACTTAACTGACCCGGCTCCGGCCACAACATTTGCACATTTGGATGCGACAACGGTGTTAAGCCGTAGTATTTCAGAATTGGGTATTTATCCTGCGGTTGATCCGTTGGATTCTACAAGTCGTGTTTTGGCACCGTCAATCGTTGGGGAGGAACATTATCAAGTTGCTCGTGGTGTGCAGGAGATCTTGCAAAAATATAAATCTTTGCAAGATATTATTGCAATCTTGGGTATGGATGAGTTGTCTGATGAAGATAGAATCACGGTATCAAGAGCACGTAAGGTTCAAAGATTCTTGTCGCAACCTTTCTTTGTTGCGGAAGTGTTTACCGGAACCAAAGGTGAATTTGTAAAATTGGAGGATACTATTAAGGGCTTTAAGGGAATTCTTGAAGGTTTGTATGATGATGTACCTGAACAGGCCTTTTATATGGTCGGTTCCATTGAACAAGCTTTGGAAAAAGCTGAAAAAATGAAAAAAGATGAGGCCGCTTAATGACAAATATTAATTACAAACTGGTGCAGCCTGAACGAGTAGTAAACAAAGGATCTGCTTGGGGTGTGGTCTTACCGACCGAGGGAACAAATTTGACAGTTATTGCCGGTCAGTCTCCCAGTCTTGTAAGTTTTGAAGACGGCTTGCTCAAAGTTTTGAGTGATGATGGCAAAACGTTGGCACAATATTTTGTAAAAGCCGGAGTTGCAACAATTGCAAATGACGTGTGTATGGTAGCAAGTGAATTAATACTTGCGAAAAACAAACTTAATCGTGATGATGTTTTAAAAAAGGCTGAAAATGATCCTTTTTTTGAGATGGTTGCGGTTAAAATGTCAGCAGACTGATTTTGTGGTCTATATGTGCTTTTTTGCATTTGACACTTTTAGTGCCAGAGTATAATCTGGTGGTGAATTTAACATATTAGGGGAATGAATATGAACAAAACAGTTTATAGAGTTGTAATGATTGCAGCGATTGCTTTCGTTTTGGGCATTGGTGCTAAGGCATTGATGTGCAAAGGCGGATCTTCAAGAATTGCCGTTGTTGATGTAAAGCAAGTTGTAAGCGAGTCTAAAGATGTTGCTGAGTTGAGAATGAAAAGTCAGGAACGTGCTCAAGAATTGCAGGAATGGGTAAAACAAAAGACTGCAGAAATTGAGAAAAAAGCCGGCAATGATAAAAAGAAGGGCGCAGAATTAGCCGCAAAATCTAATGAAGAGTTAGCTGCAAAACAACAAGCTATGCAAGAAGAATATGCAGCTGAGTTGCAAAAAATTGATGACAAGATTAGCGCCCAAATGGCAGATCTGGCAAAGAAAGAAGGTTTTGATATCGTATTTGCCAAAGAAGTCGTTTTAGAGGGCGGCATTGATATTACTGATAAAGTAATTGAAATGGTAAAATAATTTTCTGTGATTATTTTTTAAAAAAAGCTCCACCAAGTGGAGCTTTTTTTGTTATATATATGTATTATTTATAAGATGTATTATAGTTGAATGTGTTAGTAGCTGTGAGGTTTATTAAGTGATAAAATTACTGATAATAGCTGTTGAGTGTGTACTGATTTGTCCGAAGCTAGTATTTGCAAACAATGCAGATAGTAGCCAAGCGATGGATTTTGGTACTGTCAGAGTGAGTAGTCCACAAAATGCGGCAACTATTGTGTTGGGTAGTGATGGTGAATATGGAACAAAGAGTAATATTGCTACAAGCTCAGGTCAACGGAATGGCATTATGCGGTATACCGTTACTGAGTTTTGGTTATTTAATCGTACAATTACGGCAAGTACTGCTACAAATGGCTCGTTAGAATGTAGTACACCTGCTACTTGTTCGGGGTGCAGTGTAACATTTGATAATATGAGTGTTAATCCGACATCGCAAAGTATGAGCCTTATTAATAATAATAAAAATTTTAATTATGGAGGTAGATTGAATATTCCTGCTAACTGTGGTTACGGAACTTTTAGTGGTTCGTTAGCAGTTAGTTATTCGTATAACGGTGAGAGTACTTTCGGTACATTACCTGTAAATTTGGTTATAGATCCGCAGCCGGTTAATGTGCAGAGTACACAAGATTTGAGTTTTGGAGCGGTGTTATCAACAGTAACGCATGATGTGGTGGTTAGTCCTAACGGGAGCAGGCAGAGTTCTGCGTACGTGATTAATGATTCTTCCTATCCTCCGACTAACGGAATTATAAAAATATCTAAAGAAGAAGCCGGTTCACGTACGGTAACTGTTGCGGTTGACAGCCAGACAAGTATATCTAACGGCGGAACTTCTCTGACGGTTGATTTGGTAACCGATTTGCCGACTTCAAGTATTACATTGACAAGTAAAGATACGTATATAAACGTAGGCGGAACATTGCATGTTACTCAAGGAGCCCCTGCCGGCGAATATAATGGTACGTACAGGATTGAGGTTACATATTAAAAAAAAGCCCCGAGTTCGGGGCTTTTTTTATTTTTCGGAAGTGTTTTTCTTCATGTGTTGTTCCAGCCAATGGATGTTGTACATTCCGTCAATAAATTCTGACTGGGAAATAATTTCCTGATGAAGCGGAATTGTGGTTGAAACACCATCGATTACAAATTCTTCCAATGCTCGACGTAAACGCATGAGTGCAGAGTTGCGGGTTTGACCATGAACTATCAATTTGGCAATCATGCTGTCATAAAACGGAGGAATTGTGTAGCCGGAATAAATTTCAGAATCTACACGCACACCAAGTCCGCCGGGAGCATGCCATTCGGTAATGGTTCCGGGGCAGGGAGCAAATGTGTTAGGATCTTCAGCATTAATACGACATTCAATAGCGTGGCCGTTGAAGTGGATATCCTTTTGCTCGTACCCGAGAGCGGCACCGCTGGCGATACGAATTTGTTCACGGACAATGTCTATCCCGCTGACAGCTTCAGTAACCGGATGTTCTACCTGCAGGCGGGTGTTCATCTCCAAAAAGTAGAATTTGCCGTTTTCAAACAAAAATTCTAACGTGCCGGCATTAAAGTATCCGATTTTGGCAATCGCTTTGCGGACAATTTCGCCGATTTGTTCTCTTTGCTCCTGATTGAGAGCCGGAGAAGGGCTTTCTTCAATAACTTTTTGGTTGTTGCGTTGGATTGAGCAATCACGCTCGCCTAAATGAACAACATTGCCATATTTGTCGGCTAAGATTTGCATTTCGATATGGCGAGGATGTTGGAGATATTTTTCCATATAAACAACATCGGTCGGAAAAGCAGCTTTGGCTTCAGCACGAGCCATTTTGTAGGCTTCTTCGATATCGTCTTCACTGAAAGCAATTTTCATGCCTTTGCCGCCGCCACCGTCTTTGGCTTTAATAATAACAGGGTAACCGATTTCTTTAGCCCATTTTTTGGCGTCTTCAAGCGTATCCAAAGACGGAGAACCCGGGGTTACGGGAATGCCGGCTTCAATAGCGGCTTGACGAGCGGTGATTTTGTCGCCCATTTTGCGCATTTGTGCAGGAGACGGACCAATGAAGGTGATGCCGTGGGATTCAACCATTTCAGCAAAATCGGCATTTTCGGATAAAAAGCCAAAACCGGGATGAATTGCATCGGCACCGGTAATTAATGCGGCGGAAATGATTGCGGATTTATTTAAATAAGAATCAGTCGAACGGGACGGACCGATACAAACGGCCTCGTCAGCAAGTCTTACGTGCATAGCTTTGGCATCGGCTTCAGAGTGAACGGCAACGGTATGAATACCCATTTCTCTGCAAGCACGATGAATACGCAGGGCAATTTCGCCACGATTTGCAATTAAAACTTTTTCAAACATAACATGTTTCCTAAAGTTATTATTCAATAACGACCAGCGGTTCGCCAAATTCAACAGGATCGCCGCTTTCTACCAAAATTTTGGTAACTCTACCGCCTTGGTGAGCTTTTACTGGGTTAAAGGTTTTCATGGCCTCAATTAGGCATACGGTATCACCTTCGCTGACGGTATCACCGATTTTGACATAATTAGCAGAATTAGGATCGCTTGAGAGATAAACAACCCCGACCATAGGTGATTTTACGCAGCCGGGCAGAGTTGATACGTCAACGTCTTCAGCTATCGGAGCCGAATTTGCCGGAGTCTGTGGGGCGGGTGCAACAACAGTCGGTTCTGCAACGGGAGCCGGGCAGGCAGTTGCTGTAGTACGCGACTTTACCAACGAAACGCGAAAATTCTCAGTTTCATATTCGAGTTCGGCAAGACCATTCTTGTCGAGTATCTCGGCTAATTTGTTGACTATTTTAGTATCAATAGGATTTGCCATTCCTTTTCTCTCTATAAAATTAAAACAACTGTTTCTGTTTGTACTCCAATTTGAAATTTAAAACAACAAAAATATGCAAAAAAATGCATTTTTTGGGGCAAAAATGTGCAAAAATTGCCATTTTTTGATGATTTTTAGTGTTTTTTAAAAATTTGAAAAATTGAAGTGGTGGACATAATTGGAATTTTATGGTAAAAATATGTATATAAGTTGTGTTACCGGAGGAATAATGAAAAAAAGTGAAGCATATGATTGGCTGTCAATATTTGCGAATGAAAATGATTTGACGTTTGAAGACTGTTATTACGGATATCAGAATTTTGATAAGGCTTTGGATGAGTATCCGGATTTATCACGTTATGTACTAAGTGCTGTCAGGAGTTCTTTAAGAGCAAAAGGTTTTAACTCAGATACTATGCCGGGTGCAGTCAAATGCTTTTGTAAAGCGGCAAAAAATGTTGAGGAGCATAAATTAAAAGAAGAGTATGAACAGGCGTTATCATTTAATGATGTTTTTGCTATGCGCTGTATTCCGGGTTTGTTGGAAACGTATCCTGAATTGGCAAATTATTTTTTTGATAAGATTTTAGAAAATATTGAGCGTTGTGATGCAAATCATATGCATGTTTATGGAACGGCAGCAGTAAAGTCGATATTGGTAACAAATAATAATGTCGATGGAATGCTTAAAAGGGCAATGGATAATGAAAAAATAAATAAAACAATTTATGAAAATGCTTATGAAATATATAATGTACATCCAGAATTAGAGCAAATGCTGATGACGTTTCTGAAAAGTAATCTGACTTCAAAAAATTATAATCATTTTTATCAAAATTTGGCGTATATGGGGATTTGTAATTTAGGTGCTGATGAAAATACGGTGTATATTGATGATAGCAGACCAATTGATGAAACAATGCCAGAGAAATGTTTGGTATTAATGGAAGAACATGTAACAGATGAATCACAAAATTGTAATGCTCTTGCGGAATTATATCGAAGTGCCGGAAGAATGTTAAAGATTTTTCCAAAATACGAGATGAGAATTAAGGCTTTGATTAACAAAGGACTTGAACACCCAAATAATAGTAAAATATCACAAAAAGTGGCATATGAAACTTTGGGTGAACATGAAAAATTGCGTAGTAAGATTACAGTTTATAAAAGAAGAGAAACAAGTGATGAGTGCCCATATGGAATTGAACGTGTCGAGAAACTTGATAGTCATAAGCCACGTGTGTTGGTGTTGGGTGGTGATGCCGTACGTTATGAAAGGCAATTAAACGGTTATTTAGGGGAAATTTATCGTTTAATGGAAGCGCATGGTTTACAAGATCAGGTTAATATCTATGGTGTGGTTTATGATTTTGGAGAATATATGGATGTTAACTGGTCACGAACAAAAATGATGCATGACTATCATCGTGATGTCGGCGATAAGGAACTTAATGAAGAAACAAAAGATCCTAAATATATAAAAGATATTTTTAATGATTTTATTGAGCCATGTTTATGTGATAACGGGCAAAGGTTTAGCGATAAACAAGCGGTCGAGAATATAAGAAAATTGCAGATATTTGCTCATTGTCATGGAGCTTATACGGCATTAAAACTTGAAGAAATGATGCAGGCTAGGATGGAAGAACTAAAATATAGTGCTGAAAGCAGAGAATATATTCAAAAACAGTTGTTAATTGTATCACAGTCACCATATTGTCCGCTTGGTGTTTCAAAATCAACGATGATTTCGTTTGCCTCTGCTTGGGATATGGAAATTGATCATTGTAATCTTTTTGAAAAAAGTATGCGCTCGATAATTGAAGCTGAAAATATTCCATTGTGCTATTTTCCAGATGAACGGGGAAATTTGTTTTTGACAGATAGAATGGGATATGGTTGTGATGACCACAACTTTTTTGGTTTTGTTCCCAGTTCAATGCATAGTGAAGATGCCTCAAAAATGCTTGTTATGGAAGGAAATGCCTTAATCAATGGCGTAAAGAATGCGCTTGAAAGTACAGGTGAATTGGGAACAGTTAAGGATTTGGTGAGCGGGGAAGGACAAGAAGCTCAATGGTTTGATGAGGCTTATGAAAATGGCATAAAGCTTTACAACAAAATGTATGCGATTGCCATGGGGGTTGCAAAATATAGATCTGATCACAAAAAAAGATGAGCTTTTACAAGTAATTAGCAAAAAAATAAATAAAATGCAAAAATATGCTGGACAATGTGTAAAATATACATTATAAACGGTTGCGTTAACCTGCTCGGGTAGCTCAGTTGGTAGAGCAGAGGACTGAAAATCCTCGTGTCGGCGGTTCGATCCCGTCCCCGAGCACCATCTCAAAGCCCTGTAAATCAGGGCTTTTGTTTTTTTATAGCATATTAGTGGTGTTGCATCTTAATGGTATTGGTACTACCGCCATTTTTACAATTACTAGCAATAAGTGAAAAATCGCTTGTTATAGTATTATTTATCGTATATATTTCCAGTGGGTTATTATCATTATATCCCCAATCGGTAGTAATGAGCATACCACAGGCCTCTGCAGGGATATTAGTAATTGTTATGAAAAATTTGGTTGGGGTAGTACCATATGTATTAATCGTAACATCACCGCCATATGAATTTTTGATTTGATTAGGATCGAATGTACCACTACTGGTAATGACTTTCATGTTATCATCCACTAAACTTAGGTTAATTGCAACTGAATTGGTTAATCCGGCGTAGTTGGGCTGATTGGCATAAGCAGCTCGAGTATTAGCAACCAAAAGCGACATTTGTTCAAGCAATTTGGTTTGTTTATGTTTGGCCATGGCTTTAGAATATCCGGCAATACCGGCAACAGACAAAACGCCGATTATGGCCAATACACCAAGCATTTCAACCATTGAGCGACCGGATTGTTGTGAACCAAGCTTAAACATATCATAACTTTCTATAATTATATGACCTGTGTTGTTATTATACATCCTTAAGGTAAGAATATCAATATTTATTGTTTAAGTTGTTTTTTTGTTTTTTTGATACGGATACCAAAAATGTAGATTTTAGTATAATTAGGGGTTTTAACTTGTTTATACCACCAATTGCCGGTAACGGTTTTTTGATGTTGAGATACGGCTTTGTTAAGGCGAGCTATTGTTTTTTGTAATTTTTTATTTTCTTTTAGAATTTCGGTATTTTTTTGTTGTAAATTGTGAATGGTATTGCGGTATGGAATTCCTTGCCAATTTCTGGGATCTTTATTGAAAGGGTGATTGCCATTTTCAATAACATTTATGAGCCATTGTTCAAATTTTTGTTTATGTTCAAAGTCAAAATCAGGTTGCATCGGGTTTTCACACAACATAGCTAGGTATTTATCAGGATCATTATCAAGCTCTTTTATGCGATTAATGACGGCATCCATGTCATTGTCATAATCATTGCAATTAATAAATGCTTTTGGATTATAATCGCGTGTTACGAGCGGATTGCCCCAATAAATCGGAATTGAAAAGGCTTGAAAAGGTTGAGGGAGTTTTTCGGTAGTATAGCCATTAGAGCGTGAATTTTCAAAAGCTATGGTAAATTTGTATTTTTTCAAAAACTCAATTTTGCTTTCCCATTGACCGGTACCAAAACGAGGAACAAGGTCTTCGGCTGTCATATTGTTTAAAATTTTTCCGGGACAATCAATATGCTTATATTCCATAAGTTTTTTGCAAAATTCTTGGCGTAAAACGGCGCCTTCACCGCTGGTGGCATTAGAATATATAAAATTACAAAAACGGCGGTTGAAAAAGCTGTTGTCAACTGATGTACGGTCAGTAACATTAATACTTGGTGCTGCACGCAAATAACGTATGTAACGATTGCCAAAATCTATATAGTCAAATCCGGTGCCGTAGTCACATTCATTAAAATTAGGAATAATATTTTCGTTATTAATAAATATTTTGGTGCAGTTGTATTTTTGATATTCTGTTCCAAAACTGGAATAAAATAGAAAATCAGGATCATCGGAAATAACCACGTTATAATGTTGCTATAAAATTTTTATAAACGGATTGGATTGTGGATTGAGTAATTTAGTGAAATCACAAAAATTGATTTTTATTGTTTTTTTATTTTCCATAACAGCACCTCTATTTGCAGAATATATAAAATTGTAGCCGGTGTCAAAGAATTTAATACAGATATAACGAACCCCTGCGGTCCTTTGAGGGACGGCAGGGGTTTGCGATTAGTGGATAGAACCTCCTCCTGAATGAGGCTTGTCAAACTTTTTCTTGATAGCCGGCCAATCGGCGGCGGTTACAAGGTCAGCTACTGTTAGTCCGCTTGATTTAAGCTGCTGCCTAACATGTTCGAGAACAGTTTCCTGATGTTTTGTCATAATAAATCTGTTTAATAATAAAAGAACATTTCTGCTAAATATCACATTGTAATATCGTTGTCAATATTTTTTGTCAAAAAGTATAACCCAAAACAAGTTAATAGATGATTTTGTAATTATGAAATTGCTTTGCGTAAAATTCCGTCGGCTTGTTTTAAGAGTTGTTCGGCCTGCTCAAAATTACATTTTTTTGTGGCCATAACACAGGCGATTTTAACATTGTTATTGCTTTGGCGAAGATAATTTACGGCATCTTTTTCGTTTATTCCGGTAATTTCGGATACAAAGCGGATTGCTCGTTGTTGGAGTTTTTCGTTCAAAACTCGCAAGTCTATCATATAATTTTGATAAGTTTTACCAATACGAATCATTGCCCCGGTTGAAAGCATGTTTAAAATCATTTTTTGTGCGGTACCCGATTTCATGCGAGAGGAGCCGGTAATAACTTCTTCTCCAACAATCGGGTTGATGAAAATATCAGCAAATTTTTTAATTAAGGCATCGGGATTTGAGGTTATGGCAATGGTTTTGCAACCGATTTTTTGAGCTTGTTCCATTATAGTCATAACATAACGTGGAGAGCCGTTTGCTGATATACCAACAATAACGTCTTTGGATGTGGGGGCAAAATCTTTAAGATCTTGGAGTGCCATTTCAGCGCTATCTTCAGCGTTTTCGACAGACAGGCGCAAGGCTTCGTCTCCGCCGGCAATATAACCGCAAACCATGCCGTGTTCCACACCAAAAGTCGGCCAACATTCAGAGGCATCAAGTACACCAATACGACCGGATGTGCCGGCGCCAAAATAGGCCAGTCTTCCTCCATTGATAAAAGCTTGAGCAATGGTTTCAACGGCATCGGCAATTTGGGGTAATACTTTTTGAATAGCCGGAGCAACTTTTAGGTCTTCATGGTTGATGGCGGTAACAATCTGGAGAGATGACATAAGGTCAATGTCTTTGGTGTCGGGGTTGCTTTTTTCGGTTAAACTAATGCTTGACATATCAAATCCTTTATATTGTTATACTTGATTTTAAGATGAAAAAATTAAAAAAATGTTGAGATGAGCCGATTTATTTGGGGCAAAAATGACAATAGAAGATAGAGTTTTTAAAAAATCAAAAGTTAATTTGCAAAAGTTGAAAAAATACGGATTTGCAAAATATGACGGTAGTTGGGTATATGAAAAGACTTTTATGAATGGTGATTTTAAGGCTGTTGTGCAAATTGACGCTCAAAAAAAGGTGAGAGGGGAGGTTTTTGATGTTGCAAGCGGTGATGTCTATCTTCCGTTGAGAATAGAATGTGGGGCGGAAGGATATGCTCATAAAGTGCGTGCGGAGTATGAAAAAATTCTGCGAGAAATTAAAAATTTGTGTTGCAGTGAAAATAGTTTTGCTAGCGGACAGGCTAATAGATTGGTAGATTTTATTGCCAAGACGTATGGTGATAAGCCGGATTTTCCATGGAAAAAATATAATGAATACGGTGTATTCAGAAATAATGACAGCAACAAATGGTATGCTTTGATTATGAATATAGGTTTTAATAAGTTGGTGGATAAAGCAAGCGGAGAGGTTGATGTGGTCAATATTAAGGTTGATGAAGACAAAATCCCTACACTTTTGGAACAACAGGGATTTTATCCGGCATATCATATGAACAAAAAGTATTGGATTACATTGGTGCTTGACGATACTATAAGTGATGAGGACTTGTTTGAACTGGTGGATGAGAGCCATAATTATAGCATCAAAAAGGGTAAAATTTGTTCCTGAAAATTATCTTGCCAAAATATTTTTAAAAAAATGTTGACTTTTTTGTCAAAATGTGATAAATTGCGCCTGATTAAATCGTATTTATTAATTATTTATTAATCTTATTAAAAAGTTTCATTATGAACGAAGAAGAAGGGATGAGCACAAGTGCTCAGGGACAGGAAGCTGTTCAGCATCTTAAAATGAAAACATCGTTGAGGAAGAACCCCGTACTTTGGTTTTTGCTGGGTATTCTACTTCTTTTTGTTGGGTACAACATTTATGTTCGTGTGCCTGCAGGACATGTCGGTGTAAGAGATAGGCAAGGTTCTGTCTCTCCTAATGTCATGAAGAGTGGTCCTAATGCAAAGATTCCGTTTTTGGAGTCGGTTATCCTTTTTGATACCCGTCTTCAGGTTTACGACTACTCTTATAGCGGGGCAGCGCTAAAAACCCAAACTGGAGTTCGTATTACACAGTTTAGAGCAAAGATCAGTTACCACTTGGTGGGAGACAATGCTGCTTCTTTGTATGAAAACGTTGGTCCGGATACCGTTTTTGAAAGAAAGGTGCTTGAGCCCGTGCTAAACGGAGCGATTTTCCAGACTCTTGGTAAATATGATCCGAGTTACCTGATTATGAACCAGGGAACAGTACGAGATGGTATAAAACAGATTATCAAAAACGAGATTGATTCGACTTGGGTTGCAGAGATTGATGGTATGCAGTTGACCGGCTTTGTATTCGATAGCAAATTTGAGCAGGCAAATATAGATCTTGCTGTGGCTAAGATAGAGGCGGAAAGGGTCCTGACAGATGCTAGAGCAAGGGCTGAAGCTTTACATTTGGAATGCGATTCTATCGATAACCCGCTCTATATCGAATATCTGATTGCAAAAGCTCTTGGTCAGTGGAATGGCGATGTTCCGTCGACGTTGATGATGGGTAATGAGGCGTTGGCCGTGGTTCCCGGAGGCAAGAAGTAAGTGTAACCTTAAGACCTGAAGTGTTATGTTTAACATTGATCTTCCGGATCCATGGGTAATATGGACATGCTTAGCGCTTATTCTGCTCGTTGCGTGCTACCATTATAGGAAACCGTTGTTAGCGTTATGCACGACAAAAAGCACTTCTTCTAATGGCGGTGAGAAAAAGCACAGAAAGTATGATGATGAAAAGTTATCACATCTGGAGATAGCCAGAATGGTGGTGCCTTTTGTGGTGATGATT
>JAEEGL016864592.1_pt1 | contig 54964 bp, 29 predicted proteins | sample 9134231 | NCBI WGS metagenome assembly JAEEGL01 (sample SAMN16246548, study PRJNA631951) | gut metagenome | biome: gut microbiome; feature: rumen; material: fiber-attached | host: Bos | place: Iran: Karaj | collected 2018-10
CGTGCGATGGCGATTGCTTTTTTGAGGTCGTCTGGCACTTCGCGCTCTGCCGCGTCGAGTTCCTCAGGCGACACGAGGAGGTCGTCGGGACACGATTTGTCAAACTTCAATGTCAACTCCCTCACCGCCTTGTCGCCACCGTCCCTTACCGCCACGAGTACGTCGCGGACGATGGGGATGATGTCGTCGGTCTTGGCGGCGGGACGGCGCGAACGCCCGATGAAGTCCTCGTCGGTGGTGTATTGAATCTTGAACATTGTTAGAGAATCATTTTTTCGATTGGTACTACGAGAATGCCCTGTGCGCCTTCGGCTTGGAGTTTGTCGATAATCTCCCAAAACTCGCTCTCCTGCACTACCGAATGAACGCTCACCCAGTCGCTGTCGGCTAAGGGCAGCACGGACGGACTCTTCATGCCCGGCAGGAGTCGGATGATGTTGTCGAGGTTTTTCTTGGGCGCGTTGAGGAGGATGTACTTGTTGCTCTTGGCGGCCTTGATGGCGTGTATGCGGAATAGGAGTTTGTCGAGGATTTGCTGTTTTTCGGCGTTGAGGCTCTCGTTTTTGATGAGGACGGCTTCGGAATACACCATCTTTTCCTTCTCAACAAGACCGTTGCTGAGGAGGGTGCTGCCGGTGCTTACGATGTCGAATATCGCGTCGGCGAGTCCGATTGCTGGGCAAATCTCTACTGAGCCGCTGATGACGTGGATGTCGGCTTGGATGTTGTTGTCGTTGAGCACCTTGCGGAGGATAACGGGGTAGGTGGTGGCAATTTTCCTGCCGTTAAACCATTGGAGGCCGTTGTATTCGGTGGTGTCGCGGGGGATGGCGAGCGAGAGGCGGCACTTGCCGAAGCCGAGTTTCTCAACTGTTTCCACCTGCTTGCCCGATTCCCAGATGACGTTTTCGCCCACGATGCCGGCGTCAGCCACGCCGTCAGCCACGCACTGCGGGATGTCGTCGTCGCGGAGGTAGAGGATGTCGATTGGGAAGTCGGATGCCGATGCGAGCAGCAGACGGCTGCTGTTGTTGGACGCGCTGATGCCGGCTTTCTCAAAGAGTTCCACCGACTTGTCGCTCAGGCGGCCAGATTTTTGGATTGCGATTTTTAATCTTTCCATTTTGTATAATTGTATTATATGGTTTTTGTTCTTTTGTTCGTTTGTTGTCTTATTGCAACAAAAAAGCCGAATCCCTTTCGTGCGACCCGGCCTTTTGTTCTATTATTGCATGTGTGAAAATGAGTTCCGTTGTTTGCTTGATGGCTTTTTGTAATCCAACGTCCTGATTGCCATTTTCAAGAATGCTTGCCGCACGAAAAACGCTCGCCGTCGTGATGATGATGGCGATGGTGATGCTCGATGCGGTACTGTGAGGACGTTTTCATATTGTAAAGTGTACTTTATATTAAATTTGATGCAAAAATAGTAATATTTTTTTGATTTATGCAAAAAAAGTTCATTTTTTTTTATAGATTTGCGATTAAATCAGAAATTGGGCTGACATGGGAAAAACAACATATTTTTTTATAGTCGGTGGGCTGCTCATTGCGGCAATGGCATGTGCGCTTGTGCTGCTGCTCCGTATGGAGCAAAGCATGGGGCGGATGTGTCTGTTTGTATGCCTGATGGTGCTTCTGCTGTTGTCTATGGCACTTTTGGTGGGCGCGTACCGTCTGAGGAAGGATTACAACTATTGGAAAAAACGCTACGACGACGAACTCTTGACCAACGTAAACGAGTTGATGGAGAAGACCACCGAGATTGCGTTGCAGAATCAGAAGATAGACCGTCTGACGCACGAGGTGGACAGGCTTGGGCGCGTCAACTCCAACTATGAGCGCACAGCCTCGTCGCTGAGGCACGAGTTGGGCAGCACCCGCGACAAGTTTGACGAATGTTGCAAACTGCTTGCCGACCTCCGCGAACGCGCCGAGCAGGGCGACAAGATGAAGGCGTCGTTCCTTGCCAACGTTACCCACGAACTCCGCACCCCGCTCAATTCGGTGCTGGGATACGGCGCGATTATCAACAATCCGGCGGTTTCGGAGGAGCGCAGGCGGCATTTTATGAAGGTGTTGCAGAAGTCGTGCGACAGATTCCTCGATACGCTCAACGACATGCTGTACTATTCGCAGTTGCAGTCGGGCGACATCACGGCTACTGCCACCACTTTTGAGTTGTCTGCGATGCTGTGCAACCTCCGCGACATGACGCAGAAGAAGATATTGGAGAGCGGCAAGGACGTTCAACTGATTTTCACCAACGATTTGTCTGGCAAGAGTTATATATGCGGTTTTGAGGCGGGTTATTATAAGGTGCTGAGCAACCTCTTGGACAACGCCGTCAAGTTCACCAACAAGGGGAATATCACCGTAAGTTTCGAAAGTGTGGAGGGCTGCAACAAGATGCGCTTTGAGGTGTCGGATACCGGCATCGGCTTCGTTTCGTCTAAGAAGGAAACTATCTTTGGCAGTTTCAACCAGAGCGAATCCACGCTTTCGCGCCAGTATGAAGGCACGGGGCTTGGGCTGAGCATTTGTCGCAGCCTTGTAAGCCTGATGAATGGCACCATGGAGGCCGAGGGGCATCCCGGCGTGGGCAGCAAGTTCAGTTTTGAATTGCCGTTGCTCGATATCGCCGCCGACGACTACGATTTGTATTACAGCGTTGAAAAGATGCTCGAACGTTACAACGACAGCGGCTCCATAATGGTGATGTCGCCATACGTGGAGGATTACAATTTTGTAAACAGTTTCTTCGGGTCGTATGGCATTGATGTGGTGCGTTGCCGCTCGTTGGAGGAAGTGGAGGTGCTTGTAGCGTCCAAGACGGGGCTCAACATCGCCATCATCGACCTTTCCACCTCGCCTGCCGACGGACTTGCCGCCGCAAGCAGGGTGTTCAGCATGAATCCCAAGGTGAGGTTTGCCTTTGTGCGCGGCAAGGAACTCGACCAAAAATCCGAGTCGAAGACCGGTCTGTATTCCGATTTTGTGATACAGCGTCCGTTGAGCAGCAAGTCGCTGAGCAGCCTGTTAAGCACGTGTTAAGGGAAACGACACAAATATATACGACAAACGGGACGGCAACCATGCGTTGTCCGTCCCGTTTGATATTGATGATGGGATGTTTTTTACTTGGCCTTGGTGGTGTCGTCTGCTGCGGGGGCTGCCGGCGCGGATGCGTTGCCACGGTAGCGGTCGTTGAGACCGTTGAGGATGTCGTTGGTGAGGTCGAGCGAGGGGTCGGCGTAGATGATCGAGGAGTATCCTTGCGTGGAGAGAATCATCTTGTAACCCTTGCTGGCATTGTAAATGTTGATATAGTTGGTAACGGAGTCGCGCACACGGCTCATAATCTGAGCCTGGTCGTCGGCGAGTTCCATGCTTTGTTGTTCCTGGGTCTGCATGAGTTTCTGCTGCTCGGTGGCGAGTTGCTGCTGGATTTCCTGTGCGCGTGTGGGCGTGATAAGGCGTTTTTCGTAATTCTGCTGGAGTTCCATGGCGCGGCGTTCGAGCGACTTGCCCTTGCTCTGGAGGTCTTGTTCGTATTTGTTTTGTTTTGCCATCAGTTTGGTCATCTCGTCGTTGTAGAGGTCGTATCCGTTGATGAGCGTGTCGAGATAGACGAATGCGATGCCGTCTGCGGATGCCGACGAACCGCCGCTTACTGATACAGCGTTGCCGCCGTTTTTGCCGTTGCAGGCGAACAATGCCGATATTGCAATCGCGAAGGCAAAAGCCTTGGTAATTGATATAAGACTTTTTTTCATTGTTGTGATGTCTGTTTTTCTGTTTTCTTGTTAAAAAAATTAATTAATGTGAGCGGTCTTGCTAAAAAACCGCTGCAAAGATACACTTTAAAATCCATTGACGTAAATTTTTTGGCGTATTTTTGCATCAGCAGTGCAAAAAAATTTTTCAAAACGCCATAAAGATTGTAACTTTGCAGCCGCAATAATCAAACCAACAATAAAAACTGAAAAAACGATGAATTTGAAAGGAATATTGTCGATAGCGACATACCCCGGTCTGTACAAGCACGTCGCACAGGCCAAGAATGGTCTTATCATAGAATCAATTGTGGATGGCAAGCGCACCATGGCATACGCCACATCGAGGATTAGCGCGCTCGAAGACATCTCGATATACACCACCGACGGCGACACCAAATTGTCGGATGTGTACAGGAACATCTACAACGTCCTCGAAGGCAAGCAGACTCCCTTCGCCCCCAAGAAGGCCAAGGACGAGGAACTTATCGACCTCTTCGCCAAGGCGTTGCCAAACTGGGACACCGACCGCGTGTATGTGTCGGACATCAAGCGCGCCTTCACCTGGTACAACATCCTCGTAGCAAAAGGCTACGTGGACGGCAAGGGCGACGACGAAGAAGCCAAAGGTGGCGAAGAAACGGCCGCCGAGGAGCCCGCTCAGGAATCCGGCGTTAAGACCCGCAAGCGCACCCGCAAGAAGGCAGCTGAGACCGACGCCGAGACGGAAGCCGAAGCCGCTCCCAAGGCTGAATAATGGCAACAGAAGCCGCTGTCAACGCGGCAAAACAGCATAAAAATGTCGTCAGGGCAGTTCCTTGGCGGCATTTTTTTGGTTTTTATAAAAATTTTGTTAAATATTTGAATATTTGCGCTTTAAAAATTATTTTTGTAGAAAATTGTAAATTAATACATTCAAAAATCTAATTGGCACGGGGCGTTGTGCTAAATTGTGGAACGCTGTTTGCTATCCTGTTGTACGGAAACAGTATTCAGAGAGCCAACCCAACTATGCCAACAGAAAAGTGAAACATGAAAATAAGATTTGTCACGGTGGGAAAGACCGTCGAGAGTTATCTCGTGGAGGCGTGCTCCGAATACGAGAAGCGCATCAAGAAATACGTGCAGTTTGAGGTGGTAACAATCCGCGACCTCAAAAACGCCGCCAATCTTGCCTTCGACCAAGTGAAGGAGCAAGAGGCGCGGCTGCTGGAGCCCTACATGGCTCCAAGCACTTATCGAATTGTACTCGACGAGCACGGCATGGAATACACGTCGGTCAAGTTTGCCGACTTCGTGTCTAAAAAAATGGTATCCCCCGGCAAAGACATCACATTTGTAATAGGCGGCCCGTATGGGTTGCACGAGAGGATTTTGGCAATGGCAGATTGCAAATTGTCGCTTTCCAAGATGACTTTTTCGCATCAGATGGTCAGGCTGATATTCCTCGAACAACTCTACCGTGCGTTTACAATAATGCGCGGCGAGCCGTACCATCATGAGTGAGGAAAGATTTAGAGAGGGAGAGGAAAGATTAAAGAGGAAAGATTAAAGATTAAAGAGGAAATAGCGGGAACAAACTACTCAATGAGGAAAACGTAAGAAATTTTGAAGAAGACAACAGAATTTTAAGAATTTCGTTAAACAGGGAACGACAAAGTGAAAGAGAAGTTTCTGAAAATACAGTTTTTGGTATATGCGGTGTTGCTGTATGCCGTTGCAGCCGTGTTGGAGTCATACCTTGGCAACTTTGGTACGCCGTCGATAGACCCCGACAAGGTGCAGGAGGTGTTGCATAGCAAGGAGCGCGCCATCGACACCATCCTCGCGCAGGTGCGCAAGGATGTGGACGAGGGTACGTACTTTGTGAGGGAAAACTCCGTATGGATGTACAATCGCGACATGGAGCACCTCAAAGACGAGGGTTTCGCCGTGTTTGTATATGAAGACGACACGTTGAGGTATTGGAGCGACAACAGCGTCTGCCTCGACAAGTTGTATTCCAAGGCGAAGATAGACAACACTATGCTCATCTTAAACAACGGCTGGTACGAGGTGCGCACTATGTCCGTGCGCAATATTGTATATGTGGGTCTCATTCTCGTAAAGCACAAGTACAAGTACGTCAACAAATATCTTAGCAACACTTTTGGACCGGGCTTCGGGCTCGATTCGTCGCTGCGTGTGGCAATGATGCCCATCAGTTATGGTATCGACATACAGGACGGCAGGGGCGACTATATCTTCACCATCGTGCCTACCAATAGTTACGAGACTGACAATGGCAGAGTCAATGTAACGGGCTTTTTCTTCCTGATTGCGCTGGTGATGCTCATGATTTTTATCAAGGAAATTGTGGCGGTGCTGGTGAAGCAGCAGGGCAATACGGTGCGCGTGATGTTGCTTATCCTGCTTGTAATGGCTGTGCGGGTGCTGTTGTGGGCACTTGGTACGCCTTCCCATGTGTATTCGCTCGATTTCTTCGACCATAAGATATTCCCCGGCAAGACGTTTTTCTCCACCGTAGGCGATTTTATTACCAATATGGTGGTGATTTTCTTTGTGTTGCAGTATCTGGTGCAACTCGCCGAAAGTGCCGGGTTCAAGGAGTGGATTGCATCGCGCAAGCCTGCCGTCAAATACACCGTGTGGGGCGTGATGCTTATGTGCATTTTCCTGATGTTTGGCTACCTCTATTTTGCCATAAGGAAACTTGTGGTGGAGAGCACCATCTCTTTTACGCTCACCAATGTAATGGAACTCAACATTTTGAGTTGTTCTGTGATTGTGTTGGTGGCGTTGCTTACCGGCACGGTGATATACACCGCCATTTCGTTGGCACGGTTTTTCGACTATGGTTGCATCGGCAGTATATGGCGCACGGTGGCGATATATCTGGCTGGCGCAGTTGTGCTGTCTGCCATCGTATGGGGATGCGCGAGCCTTTTGGCAGGTCTTGGCGTGTTGTACGTGTTGCTGATGATAGGCACGGCAATGTATATGCACTTCCGCCACGCCGATTCGTCTGCATACAAATATATGCTCATGCTGCTATTGAGCGCGATGTATTCGTGTGCACTCATCATAGTTACCACCGAGGAAAAGGTCGACCGTCAGTGCGCCAAGATGGCTGCAAGTCCCTCCGACTACAACGACAGCGTGGCTGAACTTCTGCTGTCTGGCGTGTCAAAAAAGATTCAGGAGGACGGCATGGTGCCGGAGATGTTCCGTCAGTACGACACCACCAATCGTGTGCAGAGGCTTCGCGACTATTTGCAGTTTCAATATTTTGGCGGATATTGGAGCCGTTATTACTTCAACGTCAAGGTGTTGGAGGCTCCCACAGGCAATTTCTCCGACATCAACGATCCTTTTGTGAAGTCTGTAACGATGCGCGGCGCGCTGCTTAATGCTACGCCGTTCTATCGGATAACACATTCTGACGGCGCAATCAGTTATTATGCTCCGTTGAAGTACGCCGGCATCAATGGATATTATATCTGCCTGAGTCTCGACCGCAAGCCCGTGCCGCAGGAATTGGGCTATCCGAGTCTGCTCATCGACGGCAAGGTGAAACCGTCGGAATTGGACGGCGTGGATTATGTGCGCTACCACAACGGGCAAAAGATTTCGCAGAACGGCGGTTTTAATTACGACCTGAGCGACAATGTTTTTGCAAGGGAGTTTAGCGGCGACGCTGCCGACACGCTCCACTACATGAAGTTTGATGGGTATGTGCATACAGTGTTCCACCGCGACGGCAATACTGTGGTGGTGTCGCGTGAGCAGGTAACGTTTGGCGATTTTGTGGTGCAGTTGGCATATTTGTACGTGATATATATCGTGATACTGCTGGTGTGCCTTACCTTCAAGGCGTTGACGTCCAAAGACGACAAGGTGAGCAAAAGCATCAAGACAAGGCTGATACTTTCTATCACGGCGATAATGCTGTTCTCCTTTGTGGGCATCTGCTGGGGTACGGTGCACATGAATATTGTGAAATTCCGCGACCAAAACAACCAGAGCATGGAGGAGAAGGTGAGCAGCGTGTATGTGCAACTCGAACAGATGTATGGCGACGCTACTTCGTTTGATTCTGCCTGGGACCCCTCTAAGGTGAGCGATATGGACGGCAAGATTACCAACATGTCGCACGTATTTTTTACCGACATCAATATATATGGTGTGGATGGCGAGATGGTGGCATGTTCGCGCCCCGACATATTCAGGGCGGGCTTGATAAGTCCGCGTATCAATAGGACGGCTTTCCAGCGTTTTATCATCGACCGCAAGTCGGCGTTCAACCAGGAGGAGCATATTGGCAGCATGACGTATGCTTCGGCTTACATACCGTTTTACAACAAGAACGAAAAACTCATCGGCTACATCAACCTGCCGTATTTTACGCGGCTTGAGGAGTTGGAGCGGGAACTTAGCACTATCATCGTGTCTATCCTCAACCTTTATGTGGTGCTTATGATGATAAGCATAATGGTAAGCGTGATTATCTCCGACCGTATTGTGCAGCCTATCAAGTTGATACAAAGCAAGATAGAGACCATCGAACTCGGCAAGAATTACGAGAAGATAGATTACGACCGCAATGACGAACTTGGTCAACTTGTAGCCGAGTACAACAAGATGGTCGATAAACTTGACGAATCTGCCAAACTCTTAGCAAAGGGCGAGCGCGAGAGCGCGTGGCGCGAGATGGCAAAGCAAATCGCCCACGAAATCAAGAATCCGCTTACGCCGATGAAACTCAGCATCCAGTTTCTTACGCGCTCGTGGGATGCCCAGAATCCTGATTTTGAGGGCGTATTAAATAAGGTGTCGAGCACGTTGATTCAGCAGATAGACACGTTGTCGTCCATTGCGACGGGCTTCTCCAATTTTGCTAAGTTGCCGCAGCCCAACGCCAAGCCGCTCAACATGGTGGAGGTCATCGACAATGTGGTGCAACTATTCCACACCGTAGAGAATTGCGACATCACTTCCGACATGGGCGGCAGGAGCGAGGTTATTGTGATGGCAGACAAGGAGCAGATGACCCGCGTATTTGTAAACATCATCAAAAATGCCACCCAGGCCATTCCCGAAGGTGTGCGCGGCAAAATCCACGTGTCGTTGGAAGTGCCAGGCGACAAACTTATCGTCCGCATCGCCGACAATGGCTGCGGCATCCCCGACGAAATCCGCGAAAAACTCTTTACGCCCAATTTCACCACCAAGAGCAGCGGTTCGGGCCTCGGTCTTGCCATGGTCAAGAATATGGTAATCAACGCCAAGGGCGAGATTACTTTTGAATCGGAGGTGGGCAAGGGCACCACGTTTATCATCACGCTGCCGGTAGGGGAGTGATGGGAAGCGGGCTGTGTTGCACAACGATTATTGCCTTATAAGTTGTGGAAATCGTGTCTTTTTTGATAGATTTCCACAACTTATAAGGCTTTTTTAGTCGATAAGTTGTGGAAATCGTATTTTTTTTGATATATTTCCACAAGGTATAAGAAAATATTATTATATTTGCGACGTAATATAAAACTTCAATGATTATGCTTATAGGTCGCGAATATGAAAAGAAGCAGTTGCTTGGTCTATTGGACAAGCATGAATCTCAATTCTGTGCTGTATATGGACGGCGCAGGGTAGGGAAGACTTTCCTGATACGTGAAACTTTTAATAGAAATTTCTGTTTTCAACATACGGGAATGGCTAACTCGCCCACGGACAGACAACTTGCCGAGTTTAAGGAGTCGCTTATAAATTATGGTCTCGAAAACGTCAAAACGCCCAAAACATGGAGCGAGGCTTTCAGAATGTTGGGGCTGCTAATCGACCGTTGTCCAGATAAAAAGAAGGTGATATTCCTTGATGAAATTTCGTGGCTCGACACACCAAAATCCGGCTTTCTAAGTGCTTTGGAACATTTTTGGAATGGGTGGGCGACGGCGCGGATTCAGCAGGATATTGTATTGATTGTTTGTGGCAGTGCTACTTCGTGGATTATCAACAATATTGTGAAAAATCATGGCGGACTTCACAACAGGTTGACTCGTCAGATTTATCTGAAGCCTTTTTCTCTTTGTGAATGTGAAAAACTTTGCTCTGTATCCGGCTTGGATTTTTCTCGTAAGGATATTTTGGAGATCTATATGATAATGGGTGGGATTCCGTATTATTGGAATTTTTTGGAGCGACAATTGTCGGCAAGTCAAAACATCGACAAGATTTTTTTTTGTGATTCGGCTCCGTTGAGGACAGAATTTGAAAATCTGTATTCGTCAATTTTCCGAAGTCCGGAACCATATATCACTGTAATCAAGGCTCTTGGCTCGCAGACAAGCGGTCTTACTCGCAAAAAGATTTTAGATGTCACCAAGTTGAACGACAATACGCAGTTTGCGAGAGTGCTTGATGATTTGGAGCAATGTTCTTTTATTAGACGTTATAATTCGTACTTGAAAAAAAGCAAAGATTCTGTATATCAGTTGATTGATAATTATACGTTGTTTTACTTCAAGTTTATTTGCGAGAATAGAGATATGGATGAAAATTTTTTCACCACCAGTATTGATTCGCAAGTAAGGACGGTGTGGACGGCATTGGCATTTGAGCGCGTCTGCCTGGGACATATTGCTCAAATAAAGAAAACACTTGGAATATCGGGTGTATCGACGGCGGTCAATTCGTGGTTCACTCTTGCAACCGACCTCTATGACGGTGCGCAAATAGACCTTTTGATTGACCGCAACGACAATACTATAAACATCTGTGAAATAAAGTATTATGATGACGAGTTTGTGATTGACAAAAATTATGAAGCATCGCTCCGCCGCAAAATGTCATCTTTTAAATTGGCAACCAAGACCAAAAAATCTGTTTTCTTGACGTTGATTGCCTCCGCTGGTCTCAGAGCCAACAAATATTCGTCAATTGTAAATTCAGTAATCACTGCCGACGATTTGTTTTGTGAATGAGCATTTTACGTCAAGTAATCATCAACGGCGCGCCACAATAAAGGGTAGCCCGCACGGGCTACCCTTATCAAGTGAAAAAAAACTTCTGTGTATTGCTGATTTCCTTGGGTGTTGAAGTCTAAATGTTTATTGTAAGAATTCTCCCATAGTTTCGCTATATACGGAGCCGTATTGGTGTTGGTTGTATAGCGATACGTGCGAGCCTTTGGTGGTCTTGAAAAGGGCGCGGTAGAGGTCGTAGATTGTGATGTCGTTGTTCTGATATATCTGGCGGCGGAATGTGCGGGCGAAGGCGTTGCTCAGATATACGCCAAGTGAACGGTCGTACATGTCGGCCTTGGAGGTCTCATGCGCGGTGGCGGCGGTGAGTACCAATACGTCTGGCAGATTGTCGAGAGCCTCGCCCCACTTGCCGCTGTAGCATGTCTCTATGGCAAACATCATGCGGCGGTACATGTTGTTGTCGTTCATCTCGGTTACAATGTCCTTGATGCGCTGTTTGCCAAAATATTCGGTAGCGTTCTCGTTGCCCCAGAGCGGGCCTTCTGAACTGCCGCCGTGTCCGCTCCAGAAGAAGAATACGTCGCTGCTTGCCGTGGGGTGGATGACGTGCGGCAGACGGTCGCTGCTGCGTCCGAGCATTATGTTGGCGATGTCGTCGAGATTGATGTCGGTGAAATGGTAGTCAACAACGGCCTTTTTCCTTACGTCGTCGTTTACAAAAAGGTCGCTTGTGGCGGCGTCGTCGGTGCTGCGCTCCACGAATATTTCACCGGGGTAAAGGTTGAGCGGGTCGTTGGCAAGGTTGTCTTCCACGATGAGGATGATGTGGTCGTCGTCGTAGCCGTTGCTGCGGAGCGTCTGGTACATCGCGAATGCGTCAGCCTGATGGCGGTAGTTGCTCCATGTAGTTGACGGGCTTACCACCACAGCCCAGCGGTCGGTGCGATCGGGGAGATTGTGGTTTACAGCCACGTCTTCGATGGTGGGCGTCCAGAAGTTTTCCATCTGCCATAGCGAACTGGTGGAGGATTGCGTGTTGCTGCCCTCGGTGCTTAGGTGCAGAATCGGCTTAAAAGACAAGTCGCTGGTCGATTGGTAGTCGTAATTGGACCAAAGCGTATAGTTGGTGTTGAGCACCTTGGTGTACGACTCCTCGTCGAAGTTTAAACGGCTGCTTGCGCCCGTTATTACAGGAGCCACGTGTTCTGATATGCTCTTGAATGCGAGGCCCAGTCCGGATACATTCCAGCCGCACGATGCGCCATTATCGTTGGACACCACGCTGCGTATATGGTCTGTGAGACCGGGGCCCGTGGGACTGGTGGTGTAAACCACTTTTTTGCCCGCCACAAGGCAATTGTCGCCATAGGCGGTCTGATGCGCCGCGCCCAGGGCAATGAGGGTGAGAGCGTCGTATATCTGAGCGTCGCCAAGGCCGAGTTCGCGGTTGAACCGCGCCTCATAACTCTGCGGGAAGCCGTAATTGTACGCGCCGGTGGGCGATATGCCGTACATCAGCCCTTGGATGTTGCTGGGGTTCATGACGTTTTCTTCAAACGCGGTGTCGGAGAGTATGATGCCCATTATTCCCGATTCAGGGTCGTTTTTCATGTGATCCGCTATCCTCTTGTTGAGAGTGGCGCATACATCGTTGATGTCTTGGGCGTTGGATAGAGCCACGCATATCGCGAGGACGCCGCCGTTGCCGTCTTTCATTATTTCGTCGATGAAGGCATCAAAACTTGCGCCCTTTTGGTATGCAAATACGCCGTCGCACGCCACCTGCACTCCCTGCTCCGCCGCGTAGTAGCCAAACCAGTCGCGGAACGATTGACCGTATGTGTCGTTGCTGTATATGAGGGCTACGTGAGAGGCGTTGTATTTCTTGGCGGAGTATATCATCAACTCGCATTGCGTGATGTCGCTCTCGGTGAGAAACCATGCGTATGTGCTGCGGGCGTTGGTGCGCTGCAACTCAGAACTCGTGCATGTGGGCATCACTACGGGCAGCCTGTTGCGCTCGGCATAGCGGAGGATGGCATCGGCATTGGCAGAGTGGAAGGGGCCGATGATGGCGTGGCAGGTGTCGTCGCCCTCGGCGGGGTGGGTGAGGGAGTATGCCAGGCGGTCGAGGTCTTCGGTGTCCTCGTCGTGGTAGCGGAGGTTGAGCATCACCCTGTGGGCAAGCGTCTGCTGCGCCGTCTCTATGTTAGACAATGCCCACTCCATGGACTGCTGCCATTGTTTCTGAATGTTGGACGGGAGTATGACGTCCACGTTTACGGTGTCGGTCTTGGATACCACTACCGGAGGCTGCGGCTGGTCGTCGTTGTTGGTGTCGTTGTCGTCTTTGTGGCAGCCGGACAGCATGGTGGCTGTGGCAAGCGCGATTATTGTGTATAGATACTTTTTTTTCATGATTGTCAGGTGTTTTTAGAAGATACTTAGGTCAAATTTGATGTCGTGTGTGCAGTAACCGTCCCAGTCGCCGTGGATGGTAATCAGGGGCATGGCGTCGTGCTTATTGAGAAGCCATTGCATAGTCCATTCGGAGAGTGCGCGGTCGAAGTGTCGGGTGATGGCAAAGCGGCACATGTCGTAGTTGGACTCCGCGTCAAGCATAAGTACGCGCATTAATACGGAGCTGTTGTGCTGCATCATGTAGATGTCTGGGCCTTTGTTTGCCGCGCCAAAATCCACGATGCAAAATACGCCTTCGTCATAATATGTTGCCGACTGCTGTAACACCGCGCAGAAACTGTATGCGTACTCGAATGCCGATGCACGATCTTCGGTGTCGTATAGAGAGCCAACGCTGTCCATCAGGTAGAGATTGATGCTGGACATATCTGCCGACTCGGCTGTGATGGTTTCTGCTATGCTGTCGCGGTAGTGGGTGATGTCTTCATTGTACAGCCTTAAAACGGTTATTGTGTCCCCCTTGTGATTGTTTTTGTCCATAAATTTCTTGAAATTCTGGCAGAAAAGCCTCACAGGGCCTGTTGCCGAGATGTTGAGACCATACACGCGGTCTTCCATGTTCAGTTGCTTAGCCGCCTGAGATACGTCGTCCGCGTTGGATTTGAGGAGCAATATCTCGTCGGTAGGGCGGAGGCTGTCTTTGAGCGGGATGAGCCATTGGGTCATGTACAGTTCGGTAAGCACCAGGAGACGCTTGCCGTATTTTTTGCCAGTGGCGGGGTCTTTGTCGTTGTACGTCCAGGCTTTGAGGGATTCGCGTGTGCTCTCCACGTCGTAAGACGCTATGAAGTCCACGTCGGTGCTGTAGGTGTCGATTTTGTCGCTTTGGTTTTGAGCGAGTGTGTTGACGCCGCGCATCACGCGGTCGGCATAGCCTTGGTCGCCGAGTTGTCCTGGGGCGAATACCGTCATAATCTGGACATGGAAAACGTTGCCTGTGGTATCCTGCGCGGGCGACGGGGCGACGTTGTTGTCGTCGTCCTTGTGGCAGGCGCATAGGAATGCCAGGAGCATTACAGATAATAATAGCCAGTGTTTTTTCATAATTTGAACTCGTTAGGATTGTATATGTAAGTGTATGTGGTATCTCTGATGTAACGGTTGTTTTTGTCTTTATTGTAACTTACAAAGTTTTTTACATCGTCGGGTGTCTCGATGTAGAAGGTGCCGCCGTCTTTCTTCACGGGATATATTGTGCTGCTGTAAGAGCCGCCGGGCTGTACGCCGCCAGCCATTTCTCCGTAAGGGAGGACGTTGCATTGGGCGTATTTGATGCCGTCGATGGCGGATACGCTCACTGAGCCGTCGTTGATATAAAATGTGTCTGTGGCGGTCTTGTCGGTGGGCGTAACGGTAATTTTGCTTTTGATAATGCGTACTTTGTAGGCTTTGTTGTCGCTGTCGATGCCGAGGCCGCAAGCCAGATTGACCTTGCCGCCGTATATCGGGTAGCATACCCACATATCCTTGCCGTCGAGAGTTTCGTGGCAGATGGTGGCTACATAACGTCCTCCGCTTTCGATATTCACAATCATCGGCTCGGTCTTGGAGTCGGTGCGGGAGTAAGTGTCCCAGCCGTCATCTTTGTGATATTTGCATTGGGCGGAGAGGTGGCGTATCGGGAATTTGCCGTTAAAAAAGTTTGCCACGCCCATCAGCGACTGCTGCAACGCCGCGTCCTGCGTGATTACCGCCTTGATGCGTCGGGCTACAATAGGATCTATTGCGTTGACGACTTCCCAGATAGGAATAATCTTCATGCCTATCAACTCCACATTGGAGGCGCGCTCGTCGTTGGGGTCATAGTATATGGACTGCCGCCAGGCAGCAATGCCGTCGGTGGAGAAAGTGCGGGTGCCGTCGGCTCTGTGTTCTCCAAGAAGGTCTTTCAGTGTGCTTTGGTCGCCGCCTTTGGCGTTGATGCTGAGTTTAGATTTCTCTATCCATTTGTAGTCGTCGCTGGTGGAGTGGGTGGAGTTAGCCTGGACAGCAAGGAGAAACTGCTCCGTAGAGAATTCTTCCTTGCTTGACTGGTCTTGGTAACGCCACATGTCGTTCATAAGATCCACATTGATAGTTGCTCCAAGGTCGGCATTTGTAATCACGTGCGTGCCCCATACGTTGACGAAAGAATCCACGGCGGCGATGTCGTAGTCCATGGTTTCTGCCAGATGGTCTATTGAATTGCGGAAACTGAGCGTGAGAACGTCTGGTTTCCTGTAATAGAGAGTGAGCAACGAGCCAACACTGATGAATCGCTGCGCCATCCAGTGGGTTTCATTCAGTTGAATAACGAATTTCTCTTGTACGCCGTCTTCGATGAAGTAGGTGCGTTTGCGCTTTTCGTTGCTGTACAGGCCGATGTCTATTTTTTGGTTTGTTTCCATGCCTACATTGGCTACGTAGTCGCGCTTGGAGTAACTGTAATTGTAACTTACCGAGGAAAATTTGGCTTGGTTGGAGTGTAAGAGACTTTCGCCTACGCTTTCTGAGAAGTTTTCGATGAAATACCTATTGAACACTTGGCAGCGGATGTCTTTCCAGTCGCAGTAACTGCCATTGACGGCATCGTATGAATATCCAACGCCGAAGTTGCGCAGAAACTGGGCGTAGGTCTCCTTGTCTTCGGCGCGTGTCCATAAAAACTCACCGCCGCCATTCTGCTCCGAGGGCGAGGTTTCTGCGATGCTTTCCAAGAGCGTCTCGCTGTCGGAACAGGCGGCTAACGATAGCAATGCCAATGTGATATAGAATAGCGTTTTTCCCATGTTGTTTTCGGCGTTTTTCGTTTGTTAAAATGCGAATACCGGGCGCACATGGGCGGCATTGAAAACGGAATCCACTGGTTGCAACTTTGCGGTAATGGTATCGTTGGCGTTGAACAGTAAGATGTAATTGGCCGTGGCGTCTGCTGCGGAACATGACATATATCCTGTTGCATCGTCAAAAGCGTCGTACTCTACCGAGGAGCCTGCGGATGTTAGCAGGTAATCGTTGATGCTTCCCAGTGATGTGGAGCGTTGTCCGTCGGGCTCTAATACTGCACCATTGTCCCAACCGAAATTCTTTGAGTTGAGTCTGCCAAGGCCTCTCTCTCCCAGTATCGCCATCCACTGAGCCGTAGTGGGTACAAACCATTGGGAATATTTGGGTGCTTTGGGTTTATAATTGATTGCCGCAGATGGTGCTTTGGAATCGTTGACATCCATAAAATCCATCTTTGATATGGCGTCAAAATCGTAGCGCGCGGTTTCTAAATCGGTAACGTACTGCGTGTAGGCGTCGTCGGGGTCGAGTTCCATGACGGGTTTGCCGTCGGGATTCCATCTGATGGTGTCTTTGGTGGCGTTTTTATAAGCCATCACAAGGCCGTGTCCTCGGCTGTCGGTTATTTGCTCGCCGTATCCGGTGCCATCATTGCTTACGTATGCCACGATGCCGAGGGGCTTGTGTTTGGCGGCGATGGCGTCGTCGGCGGTCTTGTAGATTCGGTTGTTGTCGGCGTAGCACCAGCCCACTTTGTCGGCGGTGATGAAGTCGATCATGCTTTCCTCCTCCTCTTTGGTGATAAATTTGTCGTTGATGGGGGAGAATTCCTTCATGGCTCCATGTATCTCTTTGGTGCCAAAGTGTATTACATTGATGCAGAAGTTGAAAAAATCGCGTCGATGTTCTTTGTATGTGCCGTTGTAATAATATTCAAATGACTTTCCTTGGCTTACGTTCCAGCCCTCAGTGCAGTTGTGAGGTATTTCGTACCAGTATGTGGTGCGCCATAACCAAGAGCAAGATGCATTGTATCGTATGGCGGCGGGTTTCTTCTTGTCGAGGCTGGAATATACTACATCCGTGCCGTCTTCTGCGAAGCAGATGGGGAAAATTTCTGCTACACGATTGGCGAGGGTGGGCTGATATGCGCTTGCGCCTTTGCCATTAAGGAAGTCTTTGATTTTTTTTACCTTGTCCGGATTTTGGGCGATGAAGTTGACGTATGCCTCGACGTCAGATTTTTGTACGTATTCGCCAGCGTTTTTATTGAATGGAAACCAGCAGCCGTATTCGTCGTCGTCGGCATTGACATAGTACTTGTTATGGGCGCCATCTTCTGCGGTGAGGTTTACAAGCACACCGGCTGTTTCGTTGTTTGGTTTTACGCAAAGGTAGTAGCCGGGTTGTTTTTCGGGCGCGTAGTGGTCTGCGGTGACAAGCACGATGTCGCCCAATAGGTATGGCGTATTTGCGCCGGCGTTTTCTGGAAGCGCGGTGGGCGGTATATAGTCGATGCGCTCCAGATGGGGAATACAAGGGATGTCCACTTCCACATATCCGAGCGCATTGCCGCCGCTGCCTCGGTGGAATGTCAATGTGCCGAGGTCTATTGTGCTGCCGTCTGAGGCTTGTACGTTTTTGATGCTGAGTGCCAGCCCGTCGGGTGTGGTCTGGAGCAATTCTGCCTGAGAGCCTACCAAAGAGCAAAAATCGTCTTCTGCGTCATCTGCCGTCTCCACTACCACCGTGCGCACGGAGGGCGAAGAGCCGCTGATGACGCTGCCATATACAGGCTCGTATGTATTCTGTGCGAAGTTGGCAGGTACATCCACCAACCCCGCCAGATTGTATAGTATGGAGGCTACCGCAAACTGGCATCTGATAGGGAGGCGTTGCTCGTCGGACATATTGTCTATGATGCCGTCCCCAATATATTCCTTGTCGCCGGTGTCGATGTCCTCCGGGTTGTCAATTTTTTGCTCGGTGGGCTTGTCGTCGTCCTTGTGGCAGGATGACGACAATACTGCGATTGCAAGCATCAGGATGTATAAGATGTTTTTTGTTTTCATTTTCTTACGTTTTCATTGATTACGGAAAGAAGTGGGTATTGGTACATATAGCCTCTTACTGGACGCACGGGATAGTAGTTGTCGCGCCAATAGTAGCGGTATGAGGTTCTGAAAGACTTGTCGTTCATCAACTGCATGGAGTAGTTGTTGTCTATCACCATCAGGCAGGCGTCGTCGATGTCTTCGGAGTTTTTGGAGCAGATGACGTTGAGTGTGCCTTTGTAGCGTATGTCGGCTTCTTTGCCGGGGAAAAATTTGTTTTGGTTTAAGAGGTCGTTGGCTCCATAATAGCCGTTGAACTCGGCATCCCAGCCCGACACTTCGCCCTTGAACAATGCCTTGGGGTTGAAGCCGAGATAGCCGTACAGCCCCCTTACATCGCTCTCGGTGGGCAGATACCATTTCATGTTTGGGTTGCCGGGGAAATTGGTGTTGGGGTCGTAGCCCCATGTCCACTCGTTGCGCTTATTAAACTCGTAGTTGGTAACAAACTGGAACATGGTGTATAGCGTGCCGTCTATCATTCTGTCGAGGGTGCTTGTGGAATTTTCTTGTTCGGCAAACATCATGCGGTGGCGGATGTCGTGGCGCGTCCAGAATTTGTCTCCCACCTTCACTATCGGATGTTGGTGATACGCTACGCCGCCCTCTTCGTCGGAATATAGCGTCAGGTAGTCGTCCTTGATTTGTTTTTTCTTGCCTCTGAGTCCTTGGGTTCCGGTGGGGGCTTTGGGCAACAGGCTGCCGTTGACGTACCACAACGACTGCACTTGGTCCCCGGGAGCCGCGTTGTCGATAGGTGATACGTAATGGTCGCTGCCCGAAAAACCCACGTATGCGGGCGTGTGGATGCCATCGCCGATAAAGATGCCTTGATTGAGGCGTATGTGCTGCTTGTATATCGGGTATGCCACTACTACGCGCTCGTCTGTGCGTATTTTTGGGATGTATTCGCAGCATACTTGCAGTATGGGTTCGTTTTCGAAATAGAGAAGACGGCAGAGGGAGGTGGTGGTGTCGGCGTCTTGGAAGTCAAACAAGGCTCGCTCCTTCTTGGTGGATATTTCGTATATGTCGGTGCCGAGTATGCTGTTTGGCAGGGCGCAGTCGGAGCGTTGCACGAGTTGCAGGGTAACGTTGCGGAAGTCTATTTTGAGTTCTTCCCATACGAGATCCCATACCGGGATTAGTTCGAAGCGTATGACGTCGAGGTTTGGGTCTGCGCCTACGTTGTCGCTGTAATTGATGGACGCGAGCCAATCTACAATGTGGGCGGGGTCTATCTGTCCGGTGGGGGAGAGGCCTCTGATGTCGTCCTCTATCTTCTGGCGTGTGGCCTGGCTGCCGCCGTGTATGGTGATTGCGCCGGTAGTGGACTTGCTCGACGTTACCGGCTTGCCTGCCGACTGACGTTCTTGGCTGCTGATGCGGCCGAGGGTGTAGTTGACTTCCTCTTCCAAATCCATGGGGGCGTTGAAGGTGTCGGCTTTTTTCATGGTGAAGGTGTAGTCTATGCGTCCGCCGAGGTCTGTCTGTATTATCAGGTGCGTGCCAAAGTCGAGGAGGGTCTGCTCTATCAGGGCGGAGCGTTCTGAGCCGCTTTTGTCTCTGATGCGCCACTGCCGGTTGAGGTATTCGTCGGTGAAGGGAACTTTGCGCTGCCGCTGGAGGTCGAGGATGGCGGCGCGGTCTATTACGCGGGAAGCCACGGTTTTTTCAAACATGCCATGCCCGATGTACTGCTGATCTATCGAGCCGTTGCCTTCTTGGTTGAAAACGGCGTTGGCTGTGATGCAGTTTTCGCGGCAGCCCGCTATGCGGTCGGTGGTGTTGCCGGTCTGCATGGTGGTGAGGTTTTCGCTGTGGGCCTGGAGGGTGTTGCTCGCTACATAGCGCACTTCTGTGCGGGCGAGGCGGCAGTCTTGTATTACGTTGTAGCGCGCCGCATCGTTTTGTCTTCTGAGAAAGTCGAGGTCGATGATTGGCGCGATAGTCCTTACCGACATTGGGCTTTCGAGAGCCTTGTAGATGTCGTATCCGTATCCGACGTACAGGTCTTGGCGGGCGTCTGCGCCGTTGTTGCTGAGGTCTGATGTGGATAGTTGGGTGAGGGTGAGCGACGCCGAGAGAGATGGATTGTCTGCGTCGGCGAAGATAAGAGTCGCTTCGCGACGCCTTCCCGTGTTGTTGGTGAGCGTCGCGAGGGCGACAATACTGTCGGCGGCGAGTGTGTCGCTCGATACCGACAGCCATTGAGAATCAGAAGCGACAACTACCGTCCTTGTTTCGCCAGTGCGCCCGGCTATGCTGACGGAGATGCTCTCGTAGCCCGCCATGTATGCAAGATCCCTTGCTTCGCCGTCGAATCCGTCGGTGCGGCATACGGTCCATGTATGCTGCTCGTCGGGAGGCACTACGGGCGTGGGGGCTTCGTCCTTGTCGCGGTGGCACGAGGCGAGGGCTATCCCTATCAGTAATGAGAACAATATCGATAGTTGTCGTTTCATTTGCTGGTGTTTATTTTGGGTTGCGCAAGTCGTCGGTGGACGCATTTTGCACATCCGTTATTATTTCGAAGTAGCAGTAGAGTCCGCTTTGGGGGTCGTAGTGTCCGTTTGGGGCTTTGAAGTAGAGTCTGTTTTTTGGTTGATCAAATCGTCGGGGGTCGCAGTTTCCTCTCCCGTCATGATGCCAAAGTAGCGTTCGATGCCGCGGTCTTTGTATGCAGCCATGAAGTAGTCCTTGGCATACTTTTGTACCGTGGGGTCTTCTATCGTTACCCAGATGGGCGCGATATTGTAACTGATAGGCGAGGCCTCGCTTTGTTTCGGATTGTCGCCCGAAGGTCCCCACATGGTGGCGATCCAGTTTTCCAATATGCCCTGCCATTTTCTGAGATTTGTGGCATCGCCGCCGGTAGCAACCGCCATTATCTCGTTTTCTACATCGTTGGCCTTGCCGCCATAGACGTACGCTTTGATTTTGCTATTTCGCAGGGTGTTTGCGCCATCTTCGTCGTAGGTGAATTTGCCTGATACATTAAACAATCCGCCCATTCCGCCAGCGAGAGAGCCACCGAGGTGCGCATCTCCTTTGAGGTACATGGTGTCGATTTTGCAGTGCAGCGATACGGAGCCGCCAAACTCGCCACCAGTAACGAAGAACGGGCCGTAGTATGAGTCTATCGCACTGAGGATATCATTGGCTTTGTCAAGATTCTTTTTGCCGCCCCTGACGGCAAGGGCGCTGTACAGGTTGTTGAGTTGTTTGGTGAAGTTGGCGGAGTATATGCCTGCATAATCGTTCAGGTACGAAATAGCGTCGTACATGTCGTCGATTATGGCTGCTTGTTCCTCAGTGAGTCCGTCTTCGTTGAGGTTTTTGAGTTTCCTTTTCCCGTTGACCTTCTTGAAATGGGCTATTTGGTTGTCTATGTCTTCTAATTTGGAATCAAGATTCTCGTCGCTGTCCATGCCGTGCATTGCTGCGTAGGTGCTGAGTTCACCGGGCGCGAGATAGACGTTGAACATAGGGACGGCACGCTCTATCACGTAGTCTATTTTTGCCCTCGATTCGTCTTTTGTGGAATGGTAGGCACCCTCTGCTGCAAATTCTATCGGACCAAACTGCAGGTCGAGTTTCAAGGTCACATCCAACGTTTTGTTCTGCACGACGGAGGAGTCAAACAATTTTGCATTCATGTCTGCAAAGTTGATGGACGATTCTACGTATGCAGAATTGTTGAGCGGGTACTTGCTGGCCTTTTGGAGACGTTGTATTGTGGTGATGTTGTAGATGTTTTCCGTCTTTACGAATCTTGTGAGGGAAAATTTCTGCTTCTCCTTTTCAGGAAGCGCCTTCTGCCTTGCGGCGACGCCCTTGGTGTCGAGCGCGTAGTCGTAGTCTATGCCGCAGCCCAAGCCTTTGCCGGCGAAGTTCTCGCCGCTGCCGTTGCTGTCGCTGTTGCCCTCTTGGTGCAGGGAGATGGTCTGGATGTTGCCATCCGCATCGGAGACTTTGAGAGTGGTGGAGCGTCCTGCGCCAGTGCTGTTCTCGTCAACGGCGATGCTGATGGTCTGCTTGCCGTTGTAGAGCATCTTCCAGTCGAGGATTTGCGCCCAGTTGGTGCCTTTGGCCATCGCGATGAGCCACTCGCCGTCGCAGTTGATGGGGAGTTCGAGGACCGCGCTGTTGAGGTCTGTGCTCAGTCCGCCGGTGAGGATGTCGTTGTCGATGGTTACGACGGATGCCGGCTGGTCGGTGTTGCCGCTGTCGTTGTTCTTGTCGTCGTCCTTGCACGATGGCAGGACTACGAACATCGCCAAGAGGCTGGCGAACATGGATAGAATGTGGATTCTTTTCATGAACTTTTGGTATTTAATTTGTTTGTATTATGTTGATTGTCAAATCGTTTGAGGTTTTTTGTGTCATAGCGCACAAAAAAATCCCTTGCAGGCTGTCCGCTCCGCGATGGGCAGATAGTCCGCAAGGGATTGTGTATGGATATGGTCTGGTATATGCTGATATATTTTCATAACTTCTTTTTTTAGTTATTACTCGTTTTAGTAGTATTTAACGAGTGAAGTGGGCAAAAGGTTTCAATTTTTGCGTTAAGAAATTGTTAAATATTTTTTTTATCCGATGATTTTGATGATGTCTGCGATGTCAATTAATGATATGTTGCAAATTTTTGTAGCAAAAGGGATTGCAAAAACCCTGCACATTAACGGCTGCGCCGCCAATGTACAGGGTTTTAGATATGTCGTCTTACAGACGATTACAACAGCGAATGATGAACCTTTCGGTATTTGTTGTGATTAATCTGCAAAAGCGCGCGTTACGTGCTGGTTGTCTATGAAGAGTGCTGAGGGCCAATCAGCACTCATATAAAGGTTCCAGGAAAGATTGCACTGGTTCATGAGTTCGTCGTATTGCATGTGTTCCACTGTCAACTGACGTCCGTCCATTGACACAAGGTTAGGTGTTGTGCCCGCCTTATCTTCCACCTTCATAAAGCGTATAAAAAGTACAGGCTCGTTGAACATATTGGTTTTAGGAGAAGTGCTGCCAATATAGTCAGACAGTTTTACGTCTGCTACTGCCTGAGTGCGCGGTTGCCTGCGAACCGTAGTTTCATATAATGGCAACGTTACCCATTTGTCGTTTTTGGCATAACGGCTTACAAGCGAAGCGTCTGCAATGTCTGTGAGATACATCTTGTCGTTGGAGATAGCCCAAGGCATGGTATATTGTGTGAAGCCCAATTTGGCTTCGATTTCGTTGGGGGCTGTCATCCGCGATACGTCGTATGTTTCGTAATGCTTGTACAATCTATAAAACCAGTTGCTGTATTTTTTGCCGTCCTCAGCCTCGCACTGGGTGCGATATTTGCCTGCCTGGGTACAATCGAGAACCATACGCGCTATTGCCTGTCGATCGGTGGAACCGTCATCGTATGCGACACAGAATAGGGGAGAGGCTGAGTTGCTGGCATAAGTTTTCTTTTGTTTGTTTGTGAATGTCCACGTGCTATCCGCCCTTACAAACAGATGTCTGAAGTCCACGCCGGCGTATTCCTTTATATGCTCGCAAATTTTTCCGAGTTGATTGGGGGTTAATTTGTATGCAGGGTCTTTTTGTTCCAGCAACTGTATTATCACATTGGCAAATCTTGCGATATAATCAATCATATCATCCTCTTTTACAAGGCCTTTTACGGTATTGCCGCTTACATCGATGCCGTTGAAGTCTAATGAAGCAAACCATGCCGTGCGGTCGTTAAATATCCCTGGCGTGTATGGCGCAGGCAAAAAGCAGAACCAGCGATTGCCCTGTTCATCTTTGAGTACGTCGCCTGGTTGGTAATGTGTGTCATATTTTTTTTCCTCTTTCGGTTTTTCCTCTTTCGTTATTTCCGGGCCAGTGGCTGCTTTGGTGCCTTTGGCCTCCCATTCTTCCGGATAGTAGGAGTAGTAGCGGTAAACCTCTTGTACGCCCTGTATTGCGGCGGTTGCGGCGGGCTGTCTGTCTCCGTTGAGTTCTTTGCCGGTGGCGTGGCGTATCACCCAGCGGCATTTGTTGTCGTCGAAGAATTTTTTGTAATCATCGAGGTCGTCCCCCATATTGCGGAAGTCCAGGCTGAACTCGTATATTTTCTTGCTGATGGTCTTGTATTCGGCATGGTGCATGTTTTTCTCTTTGCTTGTGGTGCCGCAGGTGTATGTCGCTTGGTAGAGGTCGCAATTGCCTTTCCATGTCCACCACGAGTAGCCACTGTAGAGCAGGGAGAGTCCCTTGGTTTCGAGGCCCTCTGCCATTAGGGAACGATCTTCCAGTTGGATAATATTGAATGCATTTAGCACCTCCGGGGTGTTTTTCCATGCTCCCCACACTTTATCCCAGAAGTGCTGGTTGTGGTACTCGATGTAGTTTTCGCTGAAGTCGTGGAAAATCTTCATTCCTTTGTGTGCCTCTCTTTCGCAGTTGTCGTACCACTTCTGTGGTGCGGCGATGGCGTAGAGCATTTCGGCGAAGTTCTGCATGTGTTCCTTGTTGGTGCCGAGTTTTGTGGGCAGGTAGTATTCCATGCCTTCCTTTTCAAAATGGTAGATGTTGCTATTGGGGAGTTCGCTTACGCATACCCAGTGCGAATCTTCCTTCTTCTCGTATGTGAAGGCGGGGCGGACGCAGATCCAGTATTCTGTGATGTTATCCTTGACGCGGCTTACTATGTCGCCGAATCGGTAATAAGCCTTATATTCGCCAAAAGAGCCGTTGTCGTCGGAGCCCGCCTGGTAGATGATTTTTTCCAAGTGGGGGATTTGCTTGATGTTGACGTCCACGGTGGCGAGCGTTGTGCCGTCGTTCACTTTGGTGTAGGTGAGAGTGCCTACTGCGGGGTCGCTGTAGGTGAAGGTGGCGGTGTTTTCGTCGATGTCTGCGCCCGTGAGGTATGCAAACTTCTGGGCGGCGGCCTCCATTGTGTTGGTGGCTACGATGCGGGTGTTGCCGTCCTCCTTGCCTATGATTGGTTCGAAGGTGGCGTTGGCGTAGTCGTCGGTGTACTGGTCGGTGCCTACGAGTTGGCTCGCGATACTCCAGAATGTGAGGGCGTTCTCCTTGGCCTCTACATTGTCCACGAGGGCAACGTCGTCGGGATCCGTCTGTTTGTTGGGGTCTTGTCCCGAATCGTTCTTGTCGTCGTCCTTGCACGATGGCAGGACGACGAACATCGCCAAGAGGATGGCGAGCATGGGTAGAATTTGGATTCTCTTCATGATTTTTTCGGTATTTTAATTTGTTAGTATTCGGTTATATTAAACGAGTGAAAGGGGCAAAAGGTTTCAATTTTTGCGTTAAGAAATTGTTAAATGTGTTTTTTTGTCCGATGATTTTGATGATGTTTTTTATAGCAAAAGGGTCTGTATAAAAAGTAAGAATTTTTACTTCTTAGACAGACCCTGATTAGTAGAGTGCTGAGGGTGTGTGGTTAGAACTCCATGAAGGGGCGTACAGGGCGTTTGTCGTTGTATTTGGGATCATCCAAACCGACAAAAGTGAAGCCTGCCAAGGAAATCGACACACACACTGGTTGATATGTGGTGCCGTCTTTGTACAGTGTGCTGGTCCAGAATGTGATGTCACTAACATCGGATTTGTCGTAGGACGGGTCGATGTTTTTGAACATGTTATGGTAATACTTTGTAATCGCTCCCATGTGGGTGTACTCTGCATTCTGAACTATAAATGAATGTGTGTCGTAAATTAGAGTGTAGGGGTATGTCTTAAGCACGTCGCTTGCCGATGGCAGGAACCATTGGGTGGCATCGCCACGGAATGCCTTGTACTCTGCCGCCATTTCCGCTGCCGAGTGTACGTGATCTTTGTGGCAGCCAGCGGCAAGGGTGTCGCCATCTTTGGAGCCCGAATTAACCTTTCCGATTTTCAGGTCGTCGGTATATTCGGTGAAAGAAGACACATTGCATGCGCCCTTGTAGTCTTCATTCGACCATGTTGCTTCGCCGGCGTCTTGGAGTGCTATGGCAAGGTTTTTCTCGGAGCCGTCTCTGCTGACGTAAACGACCATGCCTATTGCGTCGGTATTATGGTCTTCTGCTGCCTTGATTGTGGCGTAGAATTTGCGGTTGGAGCCAATCACCCTTCCTACTTTTGGCTCGTCGTACTCTTTGTCATCTTCGTTTTCAGTGATTTCGGGACCGGTGGTGCCTTTGTCGTCCTTTTTGTTCCATTCGTTGGGGTAGAAGGAGTAGTAGCGATAAACATCGGTTACACCCTGTATTGCACCGGTTGGGGAGGGTTGTTTGCCGCCGTTGAGTTCTTTGCCGGTGGCGTGGCGTATTACCCAGCGGTATTTGCCGTCGTTGTCGAAGAATTTTTGGTAATCATCGATATTCTTTCCCATCTTGCGGAAGTCGAGTGAAAACTCATATACTTCCTTTTTGACGGTGGTGTAATCGGCTTTGTGCATGTTTTTCTCTTTTTGTGCATCGCCGTTGGTGTATGATGCTTGGTAGAGGTCGCATTTGCCTTTCCATGTCCACCACGAGTAGCCACTGTAGAGCAGGTTGACGCCTTGGGTGTTGAGGATCTCGGCTATTTTGTCATGCGACATGTTGAGCGCATCAGAGGCTACATTTTTTCTTTTCCACGCATTCTGCACATTAGCCCAGAAGTATTGGTTGTGGTAAGCGATCTTATCGTATGTGAAGTCGTGGAAAATAGGCATCTTGCCGTTCCTGTCCCTTTCGATGTTGTCGTTCCACTGCTCCGGGTAGAAGATGGCGTAGAGCAATTCGGCGAAGTTCTGCATGTGTTCCTTGTTGGTGCCGACTTTGGTGGGCAGGTAGTAGTTTTTGCCATCTTTGTGATATTCGTAGATGTTTTTCGTTGGGAGGGCGTTAACGCATATCCAGTGCGAATCTTCCTTCTTCTCGTGCGTGAAGGCGGGGCGGACGCAGATCCAGTACTCATCCTCGCCTTCGTTGCTGCGCCTTACTACGTCGCCGAATCTGTACCAAGCCTTGTAGTTGCCAAAAGAGGCGTTTTCGTCGGAGGATGCCTGGTAGATGATTTTCTCCAAGTGGGGGATTTGCTTGATGTTGACATCCACGGTGGCGAGCGTTGTGCCGTCGTCCACTTTGGTGTAGGTGAGTGTGCCTACTTCGGGGTCGCTGTAGGTGTAGGTGGCGGTGCTTTCGTCGATGTCTGCGCCCGTGAGGTCTGCAAACCTTTGGGCGGCAGCCGCCATTGTGTTGGTGGCTACGATGCGGGTGTTGCCGTCCTCCTTGCCTATGATTGGCTCAAAGGTGGCGTTGGCGTAGTCGTCGGTGTACTGGTCGGCACCTACGAGTTGGCCCGCTACATCCCAGAATTTGAGGGCTTTCTCCAGGGTCTCAGCATTGTCCACGAGGGCGATGTCGTCTTGATCCGTCTGTTTGTTGGGGTCTTGTCCCGAGTCGTTCTTGTCGTCGTCCTTGCACGATGGCAGGACTACGAACATCGCCAAGAGGATGGCGAGCATGGGTAGAATGTGAGTTCTTTTCATGATTCTATGATATTAATTTGTTAGTATTCGGTTATATTAAACGAGTGAAGTGGGCAAAAGGTTTCAATTTTTGCGTTAAGAAATTGTTAAATGTGTTTTTTGCTGGTTTACTGCAAAAATTCTGCCATCGTCTCGTCATAGACCGAACCATAGTTTTGCTGGTTGTATAGCGATACGTGCGAGCCTTTGGTGGTCTTGAAAAGTTCGCGGTAGAGGTTGTAGATGGTGATGTCGGACTTTTGGGCAATCTGACGGCGGAAGGTGCGGGCAAAAGCGTTGCTGAGATAAACGCCCAACTTGCTGTCGTACATATCCGCCTTGGAAGTTTCGGTGGAAGTGGCGGCTGTCATCACCAAAACGTCGGGCAGACCCTCCAACGCCTCGCCCCATTTGCCGCTGTAACAGGTTTCGATTGCAAACAAGATGCGGCGGTACTTGTCGGTGGCGTCCATCTGTTCGATGATGCTCTTAATGCGCTGTCTGCCAAAATATTGCGAGGCATCTTCGTTGCCCCAGAGAGGGCCTTCCTGACCGCCGCCGTGTCCGCTCCAAAAAAACAAGACGTCGCTGCCCGAATTAGCATCGATGACGTGCGGAAGACGGTCGCTCTTGCGCCCAAGCATTATGTCGGCAAGGTCGTCAGGCTTCAAATCCGAAAAATGATAATCCACAACGGCTCCACGGCGCACGTCGTCGTTGATAAACTTATCCGTCGAGGCCGCCTCATCGCTGCGCTCGACAAAAATCTGACCCGGATAAATATTGCGGCTGTCGTCGGCGAGATTGTCCTCAACTATAAGCACAATGTGTTCGTCGTCGTAGCCGTGGCTGCGCAAGAGTTGGTACATCGCAAAAGCGTCAGCCTGATGGCGGTAATTGCTCCAAGTAGTTGACGGACTGATAACAACAGCCCAACGGTCATTGGCGGGCGGCAGGTTGTGGTTGACTTTTATGTCTTCGATAGTCTGAGACCAATACTTCTTGTCCATCTGCCACAACGTCGTGGTAGAGGCTTGTGTAGATGAACCTTCGGTGCTGAGATATACAAGCGGCTTTACTTCGCGGTGATACTCACCCGTGCCGTCGTTCTTAAAATGGCTCGCCCATAGCATGTAGTTGGTGTTGAGGATTTTTGTGTGGGTCTCCTCGTCAAAATTGAGAGAACCCGTCGCGCCCACTATCGAGACTTCCTTTCCGGCGGCTATCTCGCTGAACGCAAGGGTAAGACCGTTAAGATTCCAACCCGCCGTCGCGCCACTTTCGCACGCCACAACGCTGCGGATATGGTCGGTGAGCGTGGGGTTGTAAGGTGCTTCGGTGTATGACACCTGACGACCCGCCACTTTGCAATTCTCGCCGTTGACCTGCTGATGCGCCGCGCCGAGGGCAATGAGTGTAAGCGCGTCATATACATTGGCGAATCCGTTGAGCGACTGTTTGCCAAAACGCGCCTCGTATGACTGAGGGAATCCATACACCGGCGAACCCATCGGCGAAAGTCCGTATGTGAACACAAGGCTGTCGTTGTCAACAACGGTGGCATCAAGCGCAACGTCGGTGAAGATTTCGTCGAGCGCAAAGAAGTCTTCCAGTTCGCCCTTATCCAACATATAGTTGCGAACCTTATCCATTGCTTCGGAATAGTCGCCTGCGTTGGATAGGGCGAAACACATACAAAGACCTTTGTTTTCGGTTTTGGGCATTATTTCGGACATAAAAGCCGTCAGGTCTGTGCCAGCGTCGTATGCAGTCATCCCTACGAAATTGCGCTGCTGCTCGGCTGCATAGTAGCCAATCCAATCGCGGAACGACTGTCCGTATGTGTCGTCGGTGTAGAGAAGTGCGATGTTTGGGGCTTTGATGCTTACCGCCGCAGTCACCACCATCTCGCATTGCGTGATGTCGCTTTCGGTGAGAAACCAAGCGTAAGTGTTGCGGGCGTTGGTGCGCTGCAATTCGGAACTCGTGCAGGTGGGCATCACCACGGGCAGACGGTTGCGCCCGGCGTAGCGCAATATCGTGGGCGCGTTGGACGAGTGGTAGGGCCCAATGATTGCGTGGCAGGTGTCAGAGCCTTCCGCCGGATGTGTGAGGTCGTATGCAAGGCGGTCGAGGTCTTCCTTGTCCTCGTCGTGATAGCGAAGGTTGAGGGCGATGCGGCTATTGAGGTTTTTCTGCGCCGAAGCGATGTTTTCCAACGCCCAGTCTATCGTCGGCTGCCATTCGTCGCGGACTTCCTGCGGCAGAATGACGTCAATGTTGATTGTGGTGGTCTTGTATTCCACTTTCGGCTCGGCGGGGCTTTCGGTGTCGTCTTTGTGGCAACCAGTGGCGACGATTACCATCAATATGGCAATCAACATATTATGTATTTCAAAGTGTTTCATTGTAATTTTCTATTATAATTGCAATTTCCCATTCGTCGATGTCTTCGGTGCAATAGCCGTCCCAACCGCCGTGGGTTTCAATCAGGGGCATTGAGGCAGGCTCTTTTTCAATCCATTGGCGCACCCATTCCACGAGAGCCTTGTCGAAATGCCGCGTGATGGCATAGCGGCGCAGGTGTGCGCTCGATTCGCCGTCGAGCATAATGGGCAAGATGTCATTATCAGCGTTCATACCCATCAGGTAGAAGTTTGCGCCGCTGTTGGCAACTCCGAAATCAAGTATGCTGAACAAGTCGTACTTGTCTTTTTCGAAGCGGGGGAAAAGTTGTGTGGCGCATATTTGGTACGCCTTTTTAAACGTCTTTTCCGCAATGTCGGTGTCGTAAAGTTCGCCTTCTTTTTCGAGGATGCTGGTTGATGCTGGCGGGGCGGCGAGATTGAGCACTTCTTGAAGTGCCTCCATCACACTGTCGCGGTACAGGCCTGTCGCCTGACCGTAAAGGCGGTACAGGCTGATGTCTTGTGTGTGTTCGGATTGATGGCACGCTTCGAGAAATTCTTTGTAGATTTGGGCATATTTGTGCACCGCCGATGCAGCCGAGATGTTGAGACCATAGACGTGGGTTTCGGGACCGAGGATTTCGGCGGCTTTCTTCACATCGCTTTCGTTGGTTTTGAGGATAAGCACCTCGTCGCCCTCTTGAAGCGAGCCGGTGATGTCGGCAAACCATTTTGCCATATACAATTCGGTCATAACGAGCAAGCGGCGGCTGTATGGCGTGCCGTCTGAGGAAGTGCGGTTTTGCGCCGCCCAAACAAGAAGCGTGTTCCTAAGGGTCTCCATATCACTCGAGGTCATAAACTCGACATCCGCCTTGAATGTTTTGTCGCCTTGAAGCGCGTTGACACCTTTCAAAATGCGGTCGGCATATCCGAGGTCGCCAAGTTGCCCGGGCGCAAAGACGGTCATTATCTGAGTACGCGCCTCCTGCGACGGCTCCTGCACGTCAGGGGATTCCTCGTCGTCCTTATGACAGGCGGGGAAAAGAATCATCATTGCCAAGATAGCAATGAGTATGTAAGTGTAGTTTTTCATACTGAGTTTTTCGCTGTTTGTTGTCATTATCGTATTGAAAGAATGTCAAAACAGGAAAAACTCAATTGTGGGCAATTTCCCAACGACCAAACCGTTTGCCGCCTGTACGTTTTATAATGTTCTTTTCTTGCAAAATCTGTATTTGGCGGGATATTGTCCTCTTAGAAACAGCAAGTTGCACAGCCAATTCTTCCATCGTCAACCGTGGATTTTGGCGCAGCACATTAACAATTTTAGTTGCCAAAGTGCCGTCCGAAGTATCAACCACAATGTCGTCCAAAGTGTCATTTAAAGTACCATCAATGTTGCCAATTTTCCATTGTCCAAACCGTTTGCCGCCTATACGTTTTATGACGTTCTTTTCTTGCAAAAACTGTGTTTGACGGGATATTGTCCTCTTAGAAACAGCAAGTTGCACTGCCAATTGTTCCATCGTCAACTGTGGATTTTGGCTTAGGGCATCAACAATCTTAATTGCCAAAGCGCAGTCCAATGTGTCATTCAAAGTGCCATTTGACACTTTGGAAGTTTCAATTTTGGCACTTTGCAACGCTTTGAAATACACCCTTAGTCCGTGTCCGATGAGTTCATAAACAGGGCGTTCCGCGCCAAGTTCATCACACGCATTGCATATTTTTTCGATGCCGCGCCCCCAGTGTTCAATGTATCCGGCACGATAAAAGACATTGGCAATATTGTGGTTGTATGGTTGCGAATCGTGCTTTATGAAAAGCGATTCTACCGTCCAGCCGTCGGGCAGAATACATTGGTTGCTGATTATCAACTCATTGTCGCTAATCCGTATCTGTATAGGCACACCAAACATATAACAATTATGAATCAAGGCGTTGTAAACAGCCTCTCTGACGGCATCGCGGGCGAAAGGATATGTTTCCAACCGGCGGTCGTGCTCGAAGGTTACTTTTGCTTTGAGATATTTCAAGAAAATCAGGTCAACAACCTTGTCGGCTGTCGAAAGAAGCGACCCTTCAAGAAAATCTTGGTACAGCAAATCAGGACCGTCGCCGAATTTACCTATTTGCACCAGTGTCCCGGTTTGGACAATGGACGGGTCGCGGTAAAAAAGCAACACTGCCGAGCGTTTCAATTTACCTTCCGAAGTAACAAGGTGCAGTTTTTCAAGAAGTTCCGCATTGGTAATGTCTAATTCGTCTGCGGTCATACGCTTGCGGCGCAGAGCCTCCCTGCGGAATATTTTGAAACTTTCGTCGTCCAGATCTTCTACTGAAATATTCTCAACCGCAACATCTTCCCAACGGATGCCGGTCTTGCGCATTATAAACTCGGTAAGCGCAAATCCCGTTAACTGTTGTTTGGTGCTGCCGCTGCGGTAATGGAACTCGCCGTGATAACTTATTGGAAACGAACTCGGCGCAACAACTATTTCTATATAGTCTAAAACTCCGTTGCTTTTTTTGTTGACATCAACAACAAGCCCCATCGTATCGCGAACTTTGTTTGGAATATCTTCCAAAAGTTTTTTGCAGTCTTTGACACCGCATACTGTTCCCTTGTCGTCTATTCCTATGTAAAGTCTGCCGCCTTGTGCGTTGGCAAAGCCGCATATCCATTTAAGATATTCGTCGCGCCAAGTTTCCTTGAACTCGACATTTTGGTTTTCGGTGGATATTTGCATACAATCTTTATAAAATTAGTCCGCCGCAAATATAACACTTTTCCCGCAAAAAACGGCTCTCATTGTCGAGATATTTTTCCTGTTTTGTCATTATTTCAAAGAGCGTTGTATTAATCTTTATCTCAATTCGTTTGGATTATAGATATAGGTGTAAGTGTTGTCGCGAAGCCAAGCATTCTTGCCGTTGTTGTATGTCCAACTGATGAGCGGTTTGGACAGATTGGACGGCGCACTGCACAGAAAATCCTTGCCGGATTTTTTGACGGGATATACCTCCGACGAATATCCGCCGTTCGGCAATACACCGCCGCTAACTTCCACGTAGGGAAACGCTTGCGAGGTTTCATAAATGATGTCTTCGCGCTTAACAAACGACAAGCCGCCCGCATTGGCGTAAAACACCGATGTCTGAGGCACTTCCGACTTGTCCAACTGCAACAGGTAAACATTGTCGTTTATCCACCTCACGCGGTACGCATTGCCGTCTGCCGCAATGCCGAGACCGCAGGCAAGGTTGATTTTGCCCTCGTAAATCGGGTACGCAACGGTGAACTTTTGATTGTTGATGGTCTCATTGCAGACCGTCGCAACATAGCGTCCGTTGGAAACTATGTTAACAACATCGGGATTTTTGACGTAACATTGTTGCCATTTGTTGGTCTCCTGACGGTATTCGCAGTCAAGATTGTCGTATTTGACCTTGAACGACGTGCTGAAAAAATTGTTGTCGCCGAGGAGTTTCTGCAACGCCGCCGCATCTTGCTGCACCGCCGCCTTCACCCTTTCGGCAATCTCCATGTCAAGAGGCTCAATGAAAAACCATATCGGAGTTACTTTCATATCAACAAGTTCCACGGTGGAGGCGAATTCGTTGTTAGGATTATAGACCAACGACTTGCGCCACGTGCTGATAGCATCAAGATTTATATTACCGCGTGAGCCGTCATACTTCCTCTCACCCAAAATGCTGCTTATTGACGATTGGTCGCCGCCGACAGCAGTTATGTCGATTTTGCAGTTGTCAATAAGTGTGAAGGCAGCGGAATTTTGGCGCAGTGTTTCTTTGTCGGCAATCATATTCAAAAACTCTTTCTCAGACCATTCCTCATTGGCAGCTTTATCGGAGTAACGCCACATATCATTTTGGATTTCCACAGCAATCTTGCCGCCAAGTGCCGCATCGGTGATTACATGCGTGCCATAGACATTGATGAACGAATCCACAACGGCAAAATTGTCTTTCTTTGTATCTGCGATATGAAACACCGCGTCAACAAAACTATTGGTGTATAATTGAAACTCGCCCTCGTCAACAAGCGTTCTGATATTGTCGTCCTCAATGTACTGACGTCCGAGGACGTTGGTTTCGATGTGCTTGTAATATATTTTTTCCTGAACACCGTTTTCGAGGACGTATTGTTTCGTGCGCTTTTCACCTTCGTAGAGGCCGAGGTCAATTTCTTCCTTCGTGGTGAGAGTTACGTTAGCCACATAGTCGCGCAGGGAGTATGCGTATTGTGAAGAATATGAAATTTGATTCGATTCATACGAGTGTGAATACTGCACATTGTTTTCTGTCTCATACTTTTGAAGTTCTGAGCGGCTTATCACCTGACAGCGTATGTCTTCCCAATTACAAAAACGTCCCTTGACGGCATCGTATGAGTATCCCACGCCGAAATTCCTTACAAAGGAACTCCGAGTAGCAAGGTCTTTGGAAAGCACCCACTTGAAACCGCCGTCCACGCCGCCCTCTGACGGCGTGTCCCCGTCAGAAACGCTTTCCAAAAGCATTTCACCGTCGGAACAGCACGTCAGCAGCGGTATCAACATCGCAAAGAATGCAACGGGTATGTAATTGTATTTTTTCATATCATTCCTTGTTATAGATACGGGTCGTAAACAAGCGAAAAACCGCTCGGAACACTACTTGTGAAACTAAATCCATTGGCAGTGTACGGAAACTTCTCCACAAACCAATCGGCAAAGTCGCAATACTCGAAACGTGAATATACGTATGACCAAGTCCAAAAATACATGCTGCCGTTGTCTGCTTTACAACGCGGTGCTAAACAATAGGCTTCCGCATTTCGCCACCAACGGCATTTACCTGCGTGGTAACTGCCTTCCCAAGCATCACGAATTATAAGCACTTCGGGACCGGAACCGGGACTAAAAAAAGAACTGCCCCGATCTTCATCACCGCCAACCCAATGAATCCAACCTTGTCGTTTTGTGCCGAAACCGTTTGCACTATTACCCCAATTACCCCATTCACAGTCAGTATTTTTTGAAGTGTGTTCCACAGGTTCGTATGGAATCACCTTGCCGGGATATTTGGCAATGATATCCTGTTTTATGTCGTAATTGTCCTCGTTGGCAAGCCAAGCAATGAAACTTGTAATGCCATCTCCTTCAACGTGATGCGACGGTTTCCAAGCCCCCGCCCGACCTTCGTTGCTTTCCAACCAAGAGTACATATCGCCCGTGCCCGGCTGAATGTTAATCAACCAACCGCGTATGCCCGCTTGATTCCACGGGCCGAGGCTCTCGCGGACACACAGGTAATAATGTCCGTCGTATAGCCATACTGAACCTGAAACGCATGGGGATTCAAACCCGGCATTCTCGTTCAGACTTTTTTTGGTAATGTAGTTGATGCGCTGCAAGTGCGGCATAGCAGGAATATTCACATCGGCGTAACTCACGCAACTGCCGTCGCCGTTCTTGTGAAAGGTGAGTGTGCCGAAATTTACTTCACTGCCGTCAGACATACATTTGAGTTTGTTGAGGTCAATGAAATAACCGTCCATAGTCTCTTTGAGGAGTCCGCTGTTGTACGGAACAAGCGTTGTGAAATTGCGCTCAGCATCCGCCGCATCAACCACTACCACAGAGCGCGTATTGGCATCGGATTCGTCAAGTGTCAGACCGTATTGAGGCTCGTATGTTGCGCTGATGATTTCACTGTTGAGCGTATCGGGCAGTTGCTGTCCCGAAAAATGCTTGATTACCGACAAAACGGCTTCCTGCTGAGAACTTGCTTCGTCCGTCAGAGATCTTTCTTCGGGTGTTTCTTCTTTGTCCTCTTTGTCGTCATCCGAACAGGAAACCATCGCGCTGCCGACAAGTGAAAAAGCAATTGCAAAATATGTTATGTACTTTTTGGTTTTCATCGTTTAATATTTTTTTGATTAGTTTATTTTGTTTTTGATTGTAGAGAGCGACGGGTACTCGTACATATAGCCGCGTACAGGGCGCACGGGATAGTAGTTTTGTCCCCAACCGTCAATTTTGCTGAACGGTATCGTAAACATCATATAATCTTTGGAGAGTAGCAACAATATAGCATCCGTATCGGAAGAACCGTTCCGGCAGGCGAAAATATTGTATTCTTCCTTGTATCTCACCTTGTTTGCACCGTCGGCAAACGACTTTTCATTGATGATGTCATAGAGCCCGTAGTATCCGTTGAACTTTGCCTCAAAGCCTGACACACCGTCTATGAAAAGCGACTTCGGGTTGAATCCGAGGTACTTGTATAGATTTTCGATGTCGCCGCCGCGCGGAAAATACCATTTGGTATACGGCTTGTCAGGGTAGAACCCGTTTCGGTCATCGCCCCATATCCAACTTACGCCCTGCCGCACAGAGCGGTTGACGTCATGCCAAAAACGCGCATATACAATTTCGTCTTTCAATACGTCAAAAGTTTTTGTGCTTGATGAGTTGGGAGTGTTTGTGAGTCCCAAATTGTGGTTGATGTCGCGCCGTGTCCAAAATTTAGAGCCTATTTTTACAATAGGGTGCTGATAGTTTATGCCGCCTTTCCTGAAATAAAACATATCGTCCTGCACCACGCTTTTGTTCGTCAAGGCTGTGAGTCCGTAATTTTCAAGCAAGAGGTTGCCCCTGATGTAATACACGTGGTCGAGGACACGTCCCATAGGCAGCGAATCTATCGGATAGACATAGCAATAGTCGTTGGAAAATCCCACAATGGCGGGCTGATTGTTGCCGTCGCCGATGAAAAGCCCCTGCGACATCTTGATTCTGTTTTGGAATATCGGATATATGACCGTAACACGCTTGTCGGTGCGGATTTTCGGCACGTATTCGGAGCAAACTTCGAGAATCGGCACGTCGTCGATGTAGAGGATTTTGCACAAAGAGCCGTCTGCCTTGAAATTATTGACAAGTTCCTTTTGTTTGAGGTCGATGTCATAAATGTCGATGTGGAGTTTCTCTGCATCAAATTTATTGTCGCTCTCGTTCACCAATTCAAGCACGGTGTTCAGGAATATGTTTCTGAACCGCGACGGCACGAGTTCCCAAATAGGAATCAGTTCAAAGTGAACCACATCAAGGCTTTCGTTGATGCCAACCACCATATTAGGGCTCGGGTTTATGGAACCAATCCAACGGTTGATGTCGTCGATGTCCAACTGCCCCTTTCGTCCGAGTTTGGAGACGGCGCGTTGCAGTGTTTCGCGCTCCGACTTGCCGCCGCCTTGTATGCTGATGGCAAGCGAGGAGTTTTTGTCAGACGAGGGTTCGTTTTGAAATTCAGGCGTGCGCTCGCTGGCTTTGGCGCGTCCGAAAGTGTAGTCAATCTCTTCGCGGAGTTCCTGAATGGAATTGATGGAAGTCATCTTCGCCATCGAAAACGAGTAGTCTATTCTGCCGCCCAAATCCGCCTGAATCACAATGTGCGTACCGTACTCGTTGATTATCTTGTCAACCACGGATTGAAGTGCCTTTTGGTTGTTGGCACTGTTTTTGAGTTCGGTGAGCCTTTTAGCAAAGTCGCTTGACCACGGTACGTTGTATTGCGATGTGTTGACGGATTCTTCGTCAATTTTTTGAAGTTCGAGCAATGCGCCACGGTCTATCACCTTGGAGGCCACTGTCTTCAAAATGCAGCCGCGACCGAAATTGTTTTCGTATGCTTCGCCGCTGCATCTGCTTTCAAGACTCTTGCAGTCTTCTCGGCAGCCGTTGATGGACACCGTGGATTTGGTCTGCGAGGCGGTTAGTTCTTCTGCGAAACCAAAAATACTTGTGTTGCAGAAGTACTTGGTCTCCGTCCTTGCAAGATGGCAGTCCTGCAAAGGGTCAAAGCCGAGTACGCCGGCAGTATTTTTAAGTTTGGCGAGATCAAGCACGGGCTTGGTTTTCTTTACCGACATAGGGCTTTCGTATGCCTTGAAGATGTTGTAGCCGTAGCCAACGTAACATACGGCTTCCGCGTTGCCGCCGTTGTTGTCATCATCGGAAGCCGAAAGTTGCGTTATCTGCACTTCCGCCGTCTTTTCGGGCAGAAGCGAAGAGGAGAATTTTATCGTAGATGTACGTCTGAGGCCGTCGCTGTTGCTGACGGTGGCGATGCCCACAATACAGTCGTCGGCGAGTGTGTCGGACTTCAATTGAAGCCACTCCGCGCCGCTCTTGACGAGGATTTTGCCGTCAGTGTCAGGCTGATAGCCTGAGATTTCCACCTTGATTTTCTCGTATGAGGCTTTTGCGGCAAATATGACGTCGCCGTCGTCGTCCGCGCCGAGCATTACCGACACGCGCCACAAGGCGTCATCACCGCCCGGATTGTCGGGCGTGATGTCGTCTTGTTCCTTGCGGCAGGCGGAGAGGGCGAGGAGCAACAGTGTTAGTATGTATGTCAGACGTTTCATCTGTTTATCAATAATTACCGTTAATAAGATCTTCGCCTGACGGAACAGGTTCACCGTCTATGATACCAAGGTATGTTTTGATGCCGCGGTCTTTGTATTTAGCGAGGAAGTACGCCCGTGCGTATTCCTGTGTTTCCGGGTCAGTGAAGAGTGTCCAGACGGGTGTCATCGAAAGCGATATAGGCTCTGCTTTGCTTGTCGAGACATCATCGGATTCCATAGAACTAATCCACCCTGTGAGTACTTCCCGAATCTTTTCGTAATCATTGACCTTGTCGCTTGTCATAAGTTCTGTAACCTTATTGGCCACACCGTTGGCATCACCGCCATAAACCTTGAGGTTAAGTTTCATATTGTGCAATACGGTTGTACCCTTGTCGGTGTATTGCATTTCTCCCTTAATATCGCAGACACTCATAATTTCCGCACTCAAAGCAGCACCAACACGTGTTTCGCCATCAAGATCATCATTGTCAACCATCATATGCATATTCAGCGAGCCGCCCCAATTGCCACCGGCAATGAAAAACGGACCGTATGCATCGTCAATTTGTGCAAGAACCATATTGGCATTTTCGTATTCTTCGTTGCTTACCGCATCGTAGAGTTTGAAGTATTTGTCTGCGAATCCTACCGAGAATACGTTACCGTAAGTAGGTTTCTCCACTTTTTTGTACATTGCGTCAATTTTCTTCTGCTGCGCTTTTGTAAGTGTGGAATCGCCTTTGTTTTTCGGGTTTTTAGCATTCATTGTCTTGAACTCCAACAATTTTGCATAAATAGCCTTATACGCCGCATCTAGGTCTTTCAGTTCTTGGTCTGCAATATCATCGGCGTATATCTTTATCACATCTTCCGATACGTATGCATGGTACATCGGCGCGGCACGTTGGATGAAATAGTCCACGTAAGTTCTGTTTTCGTGTTTGTCGGCAAAATAGTCCATCGTGGCTTCTACTTGCAAGAAACCTAACGCTACGTTCACTTCAACGGAGGCGGCGAGTTTCTTGTCCTGTTTCAGACACGAATCGAGAAGTGCGGCAGTCATTTCCGAAATGTTAATCGGAGCCTCCACGTATGCATTTTTCTCGATTTCTCCCTCAGCAATGAGTTTCTCAATGACATCGAAATTAAAAATGCAGTTGCTCTTGAAGATTTTCGTGAGGTCGAATTTTTCCTTGTCGTCTTCGTCCATTTCGCCGTTTGCAATTTTGGCATCCTGAATTGCGCGGCGTTTTTTATTTTCTTTGGTGTTGAGGACGTAGTCGTAGTCAGCACCGTGTCCGAGACCTTTTTCAGCAAATTCCTGACCGCTGCCGTTGTCATCGCGGCCGCGCTGCGAAATAGAGATTTCAGTGATTTCTGCATCGCCGTCTTTGGAGATGTAGAGCACCGTGGAGCGTGTGGACGCGGTGTTGTTGGCGTCGAGGTTGATTTTGATGGTCTTGTTGCCGTCATATTCCACTTCGCTGTCGCCGAGAGCCGCCCAGTCGCAGTCTGCATCAATTGCAGCCGACCATTTGCCGGTGGCGGTTACGGGCAGGGAGTACGTCTTGTCGCCAGCGGCTATCTCAATGCCTTTGCTGACGAGGTTTTCGTCGAGGTTGACGACCGAAGGTGAGGTTTCGTCCTTCGGGCTTTCGTCGTCGTCCTTGCACGAGGGTAGGACTACGAACATCGCCAAGAGGCTGGCGAACATGGATAGAATGAGGATTCTTTTCATGATCTTTCGGTATTTAATTTGTTTGTATTATGTTGATTGTCAAAGTGTTTGAAGTTTTTTTGTGTCATAGCGCACAAAAAAATCTCTTTTTTCATAACTTCGTTTTTTTAGTTATTACTCGTTTTAGTGGTATTTAACGAGTGAAGTGGGCAAAAGGTTTCAATTTTTGCGTTAAGAATTGTTAAATGTATTTTTTGCTGGTTTACTTCAAAAATTCTGCCATCGTCTCGTCATAGACCGAACCATAGTTTTGCTGGTTGTATAGCGATACGTGCGAGCCTTTGGTGGTCTTGAAAAGTTCGCGGTAGAGGTCGTAGATTGTGATGTCTTTTTTCTGATATATCTTGCGGCGGAATGTGCGGGCGAAGGCGTTGCTCAGAAACGTGCTAAGCGAGCGGTCGTACATGTCGGCTTTGGATGTTTCGTTGGCAGTGGCTGCGGTGAGCACAAGCACGTCGGGCAGACCTTCAAGAGCCTCGCCCCACTTGCCGCTGTAGCAGGTCTCTATGGCAAACATCACGCGGCGGTACATGTCGTTGTCGTTCATCTCGGTTACAATGTCCTTGATGCGCTGCGAGCCAAAATATAGGGAAGCGTCCTCGTTGCCCCAGAGCGGGCCTTCGTCGCTGCCGCCGTGCCCGCTCCAGAAGAAGAATACGTCGCTGCTTGCCGTGGGATGGATTACTTGCGGCAGACGGTCGCTGCTACGGCCGAGCATTATGTCGGCGATGTCTTCGGGATTGAGGTTGGAGAAATGGTAGTCAACCACGGCGTTTTTCCTTACGTCGTCGTTTACAAACAGGTCGCTCGTGGCGGCGGCATCGGTGCTGCGCTCCACAAAAATCTCTCCGGGATAGATGTTGAGCGGGTCGTTGGCGAGGTTGTCTTCTACAATGAGTATGATGTGGTCGTCGTCGTAGCCGTTGCCGAGGAGCGTCTGGTACATGGCGAAGGCGTCGGCCTGATGGCGGTAGTTGCTCCAAGTGGTTGACGGGCTTATTACCACAGCCCAGCGGTCGGTGCGATTGGGGAGGTTGTGGTTTACAGCCACGTCTTCGATTGTTGGCATCCAAAAGTTTTCCATCTGCCAGAGCGAAGTGGACGATGCTTGTGCATTGCTGCCTGCGGTGCTGAAATATACTATCGGGTTGATGTCCAGGCGGTAGTTGTTGTCGCCGTATTGTTGTTTTGCGGTGGACCATAGCAGGTATGTGGTGTTGAGTGCTTTGGTATAGGTGGCTTCGTCGAAATTGAGGCTACTGCTTGCGCCGGTGATAGTGAGCGCAGAGCCTTCTGCGATACACTTGAAGGCGAGGGAGAGGCCAGTAACGTTCCATCCGCATATTGCGCCGTTTTTGTTGGCGACAATGCTGCGCATGTGGTCTGTGAGCCCCGGCTCGTATGGCTTGGTGTCGTACTCTACCTGCTTGCCAGCCACAAGGCACCGTTCGCCGTTGACATACTGATGGGCCGCTCCAAGTGCTATGAGGGTGAGCGCGTCGTATATCTGGGCATCGCCGAGACGGGTTTTGTTTTTGAAGCGGGCTTCGTAACTCTGAGGGTATCCATAGTTGAGCGCACCTATGGGGGTGATGCCAAAGGAAAACCACATCTTGTCGTTCTGTATTATTTGGTCTTCAAAAGCGGTGTCAGACAAGAGGATTGACACATTGGCCTCAGAAGATGAGTTATTGTTGTGCTCAATGAGGATTTTGTGAACCGCTTCGCAGACTTCCTCAAATTGTTGACCATCGGAAAGGGCGATGCACAATCCCAATAGTCCGCCTTCGCAGGAGGCAATGGCTGAGCGGACAAACGAATTGAGGCTCTCGCCCTTCTTGTATGCGAGGAGACCTTTGTCGGCAATTTGTGCGCCTTGCTCGGTGGCGTAGTAGCCAAACCAGTCGCGGAATGATTGTCCGTATGTGTCGTCGCTGTATATGAGTGCTATGCTGGTGGCGTTGATGCGCTGGGTGGCATATACCATCATCTCGCATTGCGTAATGTCGCTCTCGGTGAGAAACCATGCGTAAGTGTTGCGGGCGTTGGTGCGCTGGAGTTCTGCACTGGTGCATGTGGGCATTATTACGGGCAGACGGTTGCGCTCGGCGTAGCGCAGGATGCGAGTGGCGTTGGTAGAATGGAAGGGGCCGATGATGGCGTGGCAGGTGTCCTCGCCCTCGGCAGGATGCGAGAGGGCGTAGCCCAGTTTTTCGAGGTTTTCGGTGTCCTCGTCGTGGTAGCGGAGATTGAGCGTTACCTTGTGCGGGAGCGACTGCTGCGCCGAGGCTATGTTTGCCATCGCCCAGTCTATTGACGACTGCCATTGTCCTCTTATTTTTTCGGGGAGTACTATGTCCACGTTGATGGTGGTCTCGGCTACTTCAGGTTGTGGCTGCGGTGGCAGGAGCTCTTCTTCGTCCTCTTTGTCGTGATGGCAGGCAGAGAATATGGTGGCTGCTGCGAGTGCGATGCCGATATATAATATGTTCTTTTTCATGTCTTGTCGGTTTTATTCGTTTGTCTGTAGGAAAGTGTTGGAATCTATGTCGTTGGTGCAGTAGCCGTCCCATTCGCCGTGTGTGGTGATGGAAGGCATTTGTCCGCTTGGGTTGTGGAGCCACTCCGTAATCCATTCGCTGAGTGCGCGGTCGAAATGCCGGGTGATTGCGTAGCGGTGGAGGTCTTTTTGAGGCTCGGCGTCGAGGATTAGCGCACGTTGGAAGTTGTCGCCGTTGTGTTTGAGGAGATAGAAGTCTGCCGCGCTGTTTGACGCGCCAAAGTCCATCATGAGGAATACGCCATGGTAACCTAATACTTTGAAGGTTTCTCTTGATACTGTGCAGAAATCATATATGCGTTCCGATGCCGACATCATGTCTTCTGGGGCGTATAGTCCTATGTCCTGCATCACACTCACTTCGGAGCGGAGATCCTTGGAGGTGATGGCCTTGACTGTCTCTGCGATGCTATCGCGGTATGGCGTGATGCTGTCGTTGTATAGCCGTATGATGCCGATTCGCTGATGCTCGTCAGACTTGTTTTCGTCGGTAAACTGCATAAAAAGTTTGCAATAAAGTTTTATCGCGCCAGCCGCCGAGATGTTGAGCCCGTGAACGCGCCCTTCCATGCCGAGAGCCTCCGAGGCTTGCGCCACGTCTTTGGCGTTGGATTTGAGGAGCAGGAGTTCGTCGTTGGGTCCCAGGCTGTCTTTGAGCGGCATGAGCCAAGGCGCCATGTATAGTTCGGTGAGTATCAGCAGTCGGCGGCCGTATGGCTCGCCGGAGATAAGGCTGTTGCGGTTTGACACCCAGCCTTTGAGCAACTCGCGGGTTGACTCGCTGTCGTAGGTGGAGATGAACTCCACATCGGGGCTGTCTGCTGTGCCGTTGCTATTGTAGATGGAGTTTGCGCCAAGCATCACCCGGTCGGCGTAGCCTTGGTCGCCGAGTTGTCCTGGGGCGAATACCACCATGATGTTGGAGTGCTGCGCCTTGCTGTCGGGAACAGGGTCGGAGGTGCTGCCCTTGTCGTCGTCTTTGTGGCAGGCGCAGAGCAGCGAGGCTACCACGGCTGTTAATAAGAGTAATTTTTTCATATTGCAATTGCTTTTTTTGGTTTTATTGACAATAGTCAAGTTCTTGTGGGTTGTAGATGTAGGTGTATTGGGAGTTTCGCTTCCAGCATCCGCGATTGGAGTCGTAGTCCCAGTTGATGAGTTTGGTGGCGTCTTGCGGGGCGTCGATGTAGAATTGGTCGCCGTCTTTATATACATTGTATATGTCTGACGAATATCCGCCGTCGGGCTGGACGCCTCCATATACTTCCACGTATGGAAGCGCGAAGGAGGGTTCGTATGTCACGTAGTCGCACCTTACCAAAGAGAGGCCTCCGGCGTTGGCGTAGAAAACCGAGGTCTGCGGCACTTTTGTTGCCGGGAGTTGGGTGGCTTGGACGTTGCCGTTGATCCACCTTACGGTGTATGCCGTGCCGTCGTCTGCCACGCCGAGGCCGCAGGCGAGGTTTACCTTGCCCTCGTATATGGGGTATGCCACGGTGAGTGTGTGTCCGTCTATCTGCTCGCCGTAGCATACCGTTGCCACGTAACGCCCGTTGGAGACGATGTTTTTGATGCTGGGGGAGGCAGCGGATGAGTTTTTCCAGGTGTCGGTTTGGTAGCGGTATTTGAAGCACAGATTGCCGCCGGCTACGTCAAAGGAGGTGCTGAAAAAATTGTTGTCGCCCAGCGTCTTTTGCTGATACGATGCGTCTTGGAGTATGGCGGCCTTCACGCGGTCGCCGGCCTCTTCGTCGAGAGGGTATATGAAATTCCATATTGGGGTTACGCCCATGTCGATGAGTTCCACGGTGGAGGCAAACTCGTTGACGGGGTTGTATATCAGGGATTGCCGCCATTCGTTGACGGCGTCGAGGTCTATAAGGCGCGTGCCGTCGTATTTCTTTTCGCCGAGTATTGTGCTTAGCGCGGATTGGTCGCCGCCTACGGCGGAGATGTTGATTTTGGCGTTTTCGATGAGTTTGAAGGTGCTGGAGTTTTGGCGGAGTTCCTCTTTGTTGGAAAGTATGCGGAGGAAACTTTCTTCCGACCATTCTTCTTCCGACACGTCGTCGTTGTACCGCCACATTTCGTTTTTGATTTCCACCGAGAGTTTGCCGCCTAACGACGCGCTTGTTACTACGTGCGTGCCATATACCTTGATGAACGAATCTACTACGGCGAAGTTGTTTTTTGGTGCCTCGGCAATGTGGAACACGGCGTTCACAAAACTGTTGGTGAGCAACTGAAATTCGCCGTATTCCACAAGGGTAGTGATGTTGGCGTCTTCGATGTACTGCCGCGCTTTGGTAGAGGTTTCGTTGTGGGTGTAGTAGATGTTTTGCTGGACGCCATTCTCGATTACGTACTGACGGCTGTGTTTTCCGTTGGAGTATAGGCCGAGGTCTATCTCTTGGTCGGTGGAGAGGGTGATGTTTGCCACGTAGTCGCGGAGGGAGAAGTCGAACCGCGAGGATATTCTCACGGCTTCCGCAATGATAGAATGGCAATATTCCACGTCGTTGTCGCGTTCGTATTTTTGGAGTTCCGAACGGCTGATTACCTGGCAGCGGAGATCCTCCCAGTTGCAGAAGCCGCCCCTTACAGCGTCGTAAGAGTAGCCCACGCCAAAACTCTTCACAAATGAGTTTCGTGTGGAGAGGTCTTTGGAATGTACCCATTGGAATCCGTTGCTACCCGTCTCCTCGCCGACGGCAGGCTCTGCTGCCGTCGGCATGACGTATTCGTCGTCGTGGCAGGCGGCGAGCATCAGGAGTGGGAGGGCGGCAATCAGTATGTGGACTGTTGCTTTCATCGATGGCGTGTTTTGGTGTATTCCTGATTTATGATACTAAGAATCAATATCCGTCTTCATCCGGGCTGTAAACCATTGTGGCACCATTAATTTCGTCTCCGTAGAAATAGAAGGCGTTAGGCGTGTAGAATTGTGTAGAAGGAGTCATCCAACTGTTAAATTCGGAATCATAAACGTACACATAACTGTCGAGAGCTGCCTTGTCGCTTTTGCCGCTTATACGGAAATACGCGAAGCCCCTGACGTTCCATCCCCAATAGGTTTGTCCGGTGTACCTTGAGTCGTACATTATGTAGATGCTTTGGTCTGAACCATTTAGATATGTGTCTGAGGCAAGGCCATCTCCAATAAGGTAATAGCCGGGGAAAATCTCATCCGGGTTTCCTCCACTTCTTTTGAGGTATTCTATGTCAGCCTTTTTGAGTTCCTTCTCATCTTCAATGAATCCGAGGTAGTAGGTAATGTCTTGTGCCGAGGCTTGGTGGTTTGCCACCCAAATGCCCTCGTTGTCTCCGTCAAGGTTGTAGGAGTCTCTGGAGGTGCCGGCTTTCTCGCAAAAATGTATCAATATGCCAGGAATTCTTTTGCTCATGCAGGGAAATACACAAAGGTAGTAGCCCGTAGGGTAGGTGTGGTTGTCACCGGAGTAATGTATGATGTCGCCAGTGGTATATGGCGACCTTATGGAAGCGTTGTCGCCCCATGCGTCAGCAGGAATGAACTCGATGCGGTCGAGGTTTGGGATTTGCGGAATCTCTACGTCCACATAGCCATTAAGCGTGCCTTCGTCGGCGGTGTGGAACGTTAGTTTTCCCAACGAGGCGGTCTTGCCGTCGTCGGTCAGGCGTATTTTGGTCAGGTCTGCCTCGTAGCCGTCGGTAGTCTCTTTGATGAGCGCGCCACAGCCAACGATGCCCCTGTATATGCGCTCGGCTTGTTTGGGAGTATTAGCAAGCACCGCACGGACATTGGGACGGCTCTCGTCCCTTACCTCGCCGTAGGTGGCTTCATACGTCTTGTTCTCAAAGCCTGTGGGGTCTTCTACTCCGGCAAGCCTTTTGAGAACGCTGCGAACCGCCATTTGATGGTAGATGGCCAAGGTGTCCTCTTTGGTGAGGACTTTTTCCTCCTGAGCAGGGTCTTGGTTCTCGTTTGGGTTCTCTTGTTTGTTGTTCTCGTTGTTGTTGTCGTTGTTGTCGTCGTCGCTCTTGCACGATGCCATCAGGAGCATCGGTATGGCGAGAAGGAGCATGTAGATTTTTAGTTTCATGGTGTGTGGTGTTTTTTATTGTTAAAACAAATTGTTGATTGTGCTTAGATTCGGATACTTGAAGAAGGCTGTGCGAGCCAGCCTTACAGGGTAGTAGTTGTTGCGCCAGCCCTTGGCTTGCTCTCCGGAGAAAGTGTTGTCGTTGTAGAGGCGCAGTTTGTAGTCGGTGTCCAGGGCGAGGAGGCAGGCGTAGTTTTCGTTGCCGTCGTTGATGGATGCGATGATGCAGTAGTCGCCCTTGTAATGGAGTCCGTTTGCGGTGCTGTACGCGCTGTTGTTGTTGAAGATGTCGTATTTGCCTACAAATCCGTTAAACTGCGCGTCGAAGCCCGACAACCCGCCTTTGAACAGTGCCTTGGTGTTGAACCCTATGTATTCGTACAGACATTCCACCTGCCATTGCTGAGGGATGAACCATTTGCGGTTGTATTGGCGGGAGTCGAGTTGCACGTAGTCTTCCCAGCATATCCAGGAGTTGAATTTGTTGAATCCATGCCCGGTCTTGTGCTGGAATCTCGTGTACAGGATGTCGTCTTTCATCTGCTCCTTTACCAATAGGTCGCGAAGGTTGCTGGTGTCGGAGGCGGCGGCAAACTTCATGGCATGGGGGATGTCGTGCCGCGTCCAGAAAGAGGAGCCTATTTTTACAATCGGGTGGTTGTATTTTTCGGACGTTTTTTTGAGCTTGAGGTAAACTCCGTCGTCCTGCACCACGCGGTTTCTCTTGTAGTCTGGGATGGGGTTGATGCCGTATGTCTCGAACATCAGGTTGCCGCCTATGTAATATACTTTGTCGAGTATCCTGCCCATCGGGAGTGTGTCGATGGGATTGACGTAGCAGTATGCGTCGGAGAATCCCACGGTGGCGGGCTGGTTGTAGCCGTCGCCGATGAATATGCCCTGCGTCATCTTGATAACGTTTTGGTATATCGGGTATATCACGGTAACGCGGCGGTCGGTGCGTATTTTGGGTACGTATTCGGAGCATATTTCGAGGATTGGCACGTCGTCTAAGTATAGGATCTTGCACAGTGAGCCGTCCGGGGAGAAGTCGGTGAGGTCTTTTTGTGAGAGGTCCAATGAATAGAGGTCGATGTGCAGTTTCTCGGCGTCAAACTTGTTGTCGCTTTCCTCCGTCATTGCAAGCACGGTGTTGAGGAATATGTTTCGGAACTCGGAGGGCAGCAATTCCCAGATGGGTATTAGTTCGAAGTGCACCACGTCGAGTGCGTCGGTGATGCTTACCGGGGCGTTGATGTCCGGGTTGATGGAGCCTATCCATCGGTTGATGTCGTCGATGTTGAGTTGCGAATTGTTGCCGAGGCCGCCTATTGAATTTAGGAGGGTCTCGCGTTCCACTCTGCCGCCTCCACGTATTGTGATGGCCATGCCGTCGTTTTTGCTGGACGACGGCGCGGAGGCGAGGTCTTGTGAGCGTTCGGAGGATTGTATGCGTCCGAAGGTGTAGTCTATCTCCTCGCGTAGTGCCTGTATGGTATTGGCGGAGGATTGTTTAGACATGGTGAAGGAGTAGTCTATCCTGCCGCCGAGGTCGGTCTGTATCACTACGTGTGTGCCGTACTCGTTGATGATTCTTTCTACGGTGTTTTGGAGTTCGGTCTGGTTGTCGGCGTTGATTACGAGGTCTGCCACTCGCATTGCGAAGTCGTCGCTCCATGGCACTACGTATGGCGATTGAAGAATCTCTCCTTGCTTTTGGAGTTCGAGCAGAGCACCCCGGTCGGCGCATTTGGACGCCACGGATTTTACGATGCTGCCTCGCCCCAGGTTGTGTTCCATTATGTTGCCCTGGCACCGCTGTTCGAGCCGTTTGCAGTCTTCGCGGCATCCGTTGAGGGTCATTGTCGATTTGGTCTGCGATGACGTGAGTTCTTCCGCAAAGCCAAACAGGGTAGAATTGCAGAAGTATTTGTTTTCGGTGCGGGCGAGGTGGCAGTCTTGCACCGGGTCGAAGCCGAGCATGTCGGCGGTCTGGCTGAGTTTTTCGAGGTCGATTACCGCCTTTGTCTTTTTTACTGACATGGGGCTTTCGTATGCCTTGAAGATGTCGTATCCGTACCCGACATAGCAGACCGATTCGGCAGTGCCGCCGTTGCTGTCGCCGTCGGAAGAAGATAGTTGCGTAACCTCCACCTCAGCGTTTTTTGACGGGATGAGGGCGGAGGAGAAGCGGATAGACGCGGTGCGTCGTCTGTCGTCTTTGTTGTCGCTTGTAACGATGCTCACAATGTGGTCGGCGGCGAGGGTGTCTGTGTTCAAGACGAGCCAACTGGCACCGCTTGCAACTATGACATCGCCGTCGGTGTCGGGGTTGTAGCCGGAGATAGCCACCTTGATGCGCTCGAAAGACGCCTTGGGAGCAAAGATGACGTCGCCGTAGTCGTCCGCGCCGAGGGTTACCGTAGCCTTCCACGTGCATGCTGTGTCCTCGCCGCCTGGGGTGGGGGAGATGTCGTCGCCCTTGTCCTTGTGGCACGAGAGCACTGCCAATGCGAGCAATAGCGTCAATATGTATGACAGACGTATGGTCATGCTTGGGTGTTTGTTTGATAATAACCACGGGAATTGCCGGATGGCGTTCCCGTGGTTAAAAAAAAGAAAAACAAAATAATCTAATGAAGAGAAATGCGATGCGTTAGAGGTTGTCGTTGAGCAGATCCTCGATGTTTACATCATCTCCGTCGATGATGTTCAGGTATGACTTTATGCCCTTCTTTTCATATTGCTTCAAGAAATAGTTGCGGGCGTAATCATGGGTGTCTTCATCGGCAAATAGATTCCAAATCGGGGATGCTGAGAATGTAATAGGCATGGCATGGCTATCTTGGATGTCGGTGGACTTCATTGATGTAATCCAGGCTTTGACAATGTCTTGGATTTCTTGGTAATTAGTAGGAGACGGACTTGTCATAAGAGCCGTCACTCGGTCGGCTGTTACGTTAGCATCGCCGCCGTAACCTTGTACGTTGAGTTTCATGTTGTGGAACAATGTTGCGCCTTCTTCGGTATAGTGTACTTCGCCTTCTACGGATACCATACTCATAATGTCGGCGTTCAATGATGCGCCTACGGAAGTTTTGCCTTTCATCGCGAGGGTGTCCACCTGCATGTGGAAACAGAGAGAACCACCCCAGTTGCCACCAGAGATATAGAATGGACCGTAGTCGTCGTCAAGCTGAGCGAGAATTTTGTCGGCGCGTTCATACTCTTCGTTGCTAACCGCTTGATAGAGTTTGTAGTACAGGTCGGCAAAACCGATGCCGAATACGCCTCCGTATTCGGGTTTACCCACTTTTTTTATCATAGCATCAATGGCCTTTTGCTGGCCTTTGTTAAGAGTGGAATCGCCTTTTTTGGATGGATCCTTGGCATTCATGGTCTTGAAATACAAGATTTTGTCGTCTATTTTCTTATATTCTGCCTCAAGATCTTTCATTTCTTCATAGGAGATTTCTTCGGCGTAGAGTCTGATTACAGCATCCGACACATAAGCGTGATACATGGGGGCGTTACGCTCGATGAAGTAGTCCACCTTGGCACGGTCTTCCCTTTTTTGGGATTGGAACTCGGCCGAGGCTTCGAGTTGCAGGAAGCCGAATCCGACGGAAACCTTCATATTGCCGTTGAGTTCCTTGTCTTGCATTACGCAGGAGTCGAGCAGCGATACTTGCAGGTCGGCAATTTCGATGGGTGCTTCCACGTAGGCGTTGTATTCGAGTTCTCCTGCTTGGATGAGTTGCTCAATCTTTTCGAGATTGAAGAGACAGTTGGGCTTGAAAATTTTTGTAGGTTCGAATTTTTCTTTGTCCTCCTCCTTCATTTCTTTTGCAGCAATCTTGGCATCCTGCGTTACGCGGCGTTTCTTGTTCTCCTTTGTGTTGAGTACGTATTCGTAGTCGCATCCGTGTCCAAGACCCTTTCCCGAAAACGCTACGCCGCTGCCGTTGTCCTCCCTGCCGCGTTGGCTTACCTTGATCTCGATAATCTCGTCGCTGCCGTCCTTGTCGATGTAGATGGTGGTGGAGCGAGTAGAGGAGGAGAGGTTCTTGTCGAGGTTGATTGTGATGGTCTTGTTGCCATCGTACTCGAGGTCTCTGTCGCCGAGAGCCGCCCAGTTGCAGTCTGCGTCGATGGCCGCCGACCACTTGCCGTTGGCGGTAACGGACAGTTCGTGGGTCTTGGTGTCGGCGGAGACGTCGATGCCGTTGGCGATGGTCTTGGCATCGATGTTGATTTCCGTGGGCTTGGTGGTTTCGCCGTTGTTGTCGCCGCCTTTGTCGTCGTTGTTGTTGGTGGTGGTGTTGTCCTTGTCGTCGTCATCCTTGCAGGATGGCACGGCAACGAATGTCGCCAGCAGAATGGCGAGCATTGCGAGAAGTTTGAATTTTGTTCTCATGATTGTGTGAATTTGGTTTTACTTTGTGTATTTTACTCTTTTACAATGTCAGGAGAGATGGTTTCTTGCTCGCCATTCAGATAGAAGGCGGTGTTGCGCTCTTTGTTTTGCTTGTATAACTCTTCCAGATAGCGGCAACCTAACTTTTTGCCGAACTCGGTAAGTGCCTCGTTGGGTTGTTGTAATTGAGTACTCTTCAGAGTGTAGCTGTAGTTGGCTCCGTTGTCGGCGTGGTATCCGAGCCGTCCTGTGGTGCGGAATAATTTGCTGCCATCGTCCTCCACCTTCATGAAACGGACGAAAAGTATCGGCTCGTTGAACATATTGGTTGCGTATTCTCCTTTGTAGTGTTGAATCAGCCAGTCCTTTGGATCAAATGACAACTCGGTCTCAGTACGCGGCTCTCTGCGCTGAGTGGTGCCGTGCAGTGGCAGCGTAACCCATTTGTCATTTTTTGCATATTTGTTTACAAGTGTTTCATTGTTTATGTCCTGGAGATGCATATATGTATCGCTGTTTTTTCCCTCATAACACGTGTAGAAACGGTAGTATTCGAAGCCTGCCTTAGTATTGTCGTGAATACAGCGTACTATCGGTTGACTGCTTTCTGTGCCCTTGCCGTATGCCAGACAGAAAATTGTGTTTGTAGATTGGTTGCTATCTACCTCGATGCACAACTTCTTTAGATCCACTTTTGCATTTTCTTTGATATGCTCGCGTATTTGGGGGCCAACAGTCTCGTCTTGCATTATTTTGATATATGCAGACATGAACTTGGTTGCACATTCGTATATTTCTTTTTTTGTAGGAAGATGCATCATGGATGACGTTCCTGACCAATCCTTAGAAATATTGAAGTCGAATGAAACAAACAATGCCGACTTGACATGCTGATCGTCATCAATATTGAATGCTGGGGAGATACAGAACCAACGGTCTTTATGTACGTCCGTTACAACATCGCCAACCTGGTAATAACCATATTTTTGCACGTCGGGATTCGTTCTTTCTGTTATTTCCGGACCGCCCGCTTTGTTAAATTCTGACTCGTAGTAGTCTTTGGAGTAGTAGCGGTACACCTCGGTTACGCCCTGTATTGCGGCGGTTGCGTCGGGCTGTCTGCCTCCGTTGAGTTCTTTGCCGGTGGCGTGGCGTATCACCCAGCGTTGTTTGCCGTCGTTCTTGAAGAATGGGCTGTAATTGTTGGTTTTTTGCATGTCGCGGAAGTCGAGGGAGTACTCATATACTTTTTCGCTGATGGTCCTGTAATCGGCATTGTGCATGTTTTTCTCTTTGTTTGTGTTGCCGCAGGTGTATGTTGCCTGGTAGAGGTCGCAATTGCTCTTCCATGTTCCCCACCATGAGTAGCCATTGTAGAGCAGGTTGACGCCATCATGGTCGATTATTTCGGCAATGATGGCAAAGTCGGTGGTTTTCATGTTGAGTGCTGTTGCCACCTCCGGTGTTTTTTTCCATGCAGCCCACACATTAGCCCAGAAGTATTGGTTGTGGTACTTGATGTTTTTGTAGCTGAAGTCGTGGAAAATCTTCAATTTGTCGCTTCCGTAGTAGGTGCAGTTGTCGAACCAATCCTGCGGGTGGGTGATGGCGTAGAGCATTTCGGCGAAGTTCTGCATGTGTTCCTTGTTGTTGCCGAGTTTGGTGGGCAGGTAGTATTGCTTGTCGCCGTTTTGATAGTGTTTGAGGTTGCTATCAGAGAGTTTGCTTACGCATACCCAGTGCGAATCTTCCTTCTTTTCATACGTGAAGGCGGGGCGGACGCAGATCCAGTATTCTTCGACGCCGTCCTTGTTGGTGCGCTTCACGATGTCGCCGAATCTGTACCAGGCCTTCTTGTCGCCAAAAGAGCCGTTTTCGTCGGAGGATGCCTGGTAGATGATTTTCTCCACGTGGGGGATTTGCTTGATGTTGACGTCCACGGTGGCGAATGTTGTGCCGTCGTTCACCTTGGTGTAGGTGAGTGTGCCTACTGCGGGGTCGCTGTAGGTGTAGGTGGTGGTGTTTTCGTCAACGTCGGTGCCGGTGAGGTCTGCAAACCTCTGTGCGGCGGTCTCCATCGTGTTGGTGGCTACGATGCGAGTGTTGCCGTCTTCCTTGCCTATTACAGGTTCGAAGGTGGCGTTCTCGTAGTCGGCGGTGTACTGGAAGAAGCCTACTATCTGGCTTGCGACACTCCAGAATTTGAAGGCGTCCTCCTCAGCCTTGGGATTGTCGGAGAGGGCAACGTCGTCGGGATCCGTCTGGTTGTTGGGATCCTGTCCGTTGTCCTTGGGTTCGTCGTCGTTGTTCTTGCACGATGGCAGGACTACGAACATCGCCACAAGGATGGCGAAAAGCGAGAGAATGTGAATCCTTTTCATATTTTATTGTAATTAAAATGGTTAAATATTCTGCAAGCATAAAAAAATCCCTTGCTGGCTGTCAGCCACGAGAAGAGCCGACAGTCCGCAAGGGATTGTATGTTTGTAGTTAGTAGAATTGGGTGTGTAAAATACACTTTACCCCCCCCCAGTAAACTACACTTTACTTCATGTATAGTTTGGTATGTATCACTCTTTTTCATAACTTTGTTTTTAGTTATTTACTATTCACCGCTATATCCGTAACGTTGGAAATGGGCAGAATGTTTCAGTTTCGTTGTTAAGAAATGGTTAAATTTGTTTTATATTGGTTATTTTTTTTAAAAAGCCACACCCAATCGAATAATTATTTGATTTGATGTGGCTTTATTAGTATTTAATTGTCCATTGTCAATGGCTTACAACTTGTCGTTGCTGCCGAGTACGTTGACAATCTTGTGGATGTACATCTTCTTCATGTTCTCGCGGGCGGGCTTGAGGTACTGGCGAGGATCGAAGTGGCTGGGGTTCTCTGCAAGGTACTTGCGGATAGCGGCGGTCATGGCAAGACGGGAGTCGGAGTCGATGTTGATCTTGCAAACTGCGCTCTTGGAAGCCTCGCGGAGCTGGTCTTCGGGGATGCCGATAGCGTCGGGAAGTTTGCCGCCAAACTTGTTGATGGTGTCCACTTCGTCCTGCGGAACGGAAGACGAGCCGTGGAGTACGATCGGGAAACCGGGGAGTTTCTTCTCAATCTCGTGCAATACGTCGAAAGCGAGCGGCGGGGGCACGAGTTTGCCCTCGGCGTTGCGGGTGCACTGAGCGGGGGTAAACTTGTATGCGCCGTGCGAAGTGCCGATGGAGATGGCGAGAGAGTCGCAGCCGGTGCGGTTGGCGAAGTCAATCACCTCTTCGGGCTTGGTGTAGTGAGATACGGCAGAGGCAACTTCGTCCTCTACGCCGGCGAGTACACCGAGTTCGCACTCTACTGTAACGTCGTGCTGGTGTGCATATTCTACTACCTGGCGGGAAATCTTGATGTTCTCTTCGTAAGGCAACGAAGAACCGTCGTACATCACCGACGAGAAGCCCATGTCGATGCAGTCTTTGCAGAGTTCAAAACTGTCGCCGTGGTCGAGGTGGAGTACAATCTGGGGATTGGGGCAGCCGAGTTCCTTGGCGTATTCTACAGCACCCTGAGCCATGTAGCGGAGGATGGTGGCGTTGGCGTAGTTGCGCGCGCCTTTGGATACCTGCATGATGACGGGGCTCTTGGTCTCTACTGCGGCCTGAACGATGGCCTGCATCTGCTCCATTGTGTTGAAGTTGAAAGCGGGGATGGCGTAGCCACC